>MDTC01241336.1_pt1 | contig 12537 bp, 13 predicted proteins | sample 811181 | NCBI WGS metagenome assembly MDTC01 (sample SAMN05326644, study PRJNA326480) | marine metagenome | isolation source: seawater | place: Pacific Ocean: North | collected 2011 | reverse complement strand
TAGGACCTCTGCAGGCCTTTTTGACGTAAGCCATATGGGTGAGATCGACGTGACCGGCGAAAACGCTGTTCATGCCTTGAACCGCCTGGTGACCAACGATCTGACGCGTATAAACGATGGGCAGGCGTGCTACACCGCTATGTGCCTTCCGTCTGGAGGCATCGTTGATGATTTAGTCATCTATCGATACTCCGAGCAAAGGCTTCTCATTTGTTGCAATGCAGCCAATCGGGAAAAAGACTACGCTTGGATCGCTGAAAATCTCGAAGATGCCGTGGCGATCGATAGAGGAGATGAGTTTGCTCAATTGGCTCTTCAGGGACCAAAGGCTTCGGCTATTCTTCAAACTTTAACGGAGCAAAACCTCGCCGATATCAAGCGATACTGGTTTGTAGATGGCTCCGTCTGTGGTGTACCCACCATCATCAGCCGAACTGGTTACACGGGCGAGGATGGTTTCGAGCTCTACTGTCCTGCGGACAAAGGTGGCGTTATCTGGGATGCTCTATTTGAAGCGGGCGGCGACGCGTTGAAGCCGGTTGGGTTGGGCGCTAGGGACACGCTTCGACTCGAAATGAAATATGCCCTCTATGGCAATGACATCGATGAAACGACAACGCCTCTCGAGGCTGGTCTCGGATGGATAACCAAGTTGGATGCAGGAGACTTTATCGGCAAAGATATTCTTGTCGAACAGAAGGAATCCGGGGTCGAACGGCGCTTAGTTGCCTTTAAAATGTCTGGTCGTGCCATCGCTCGCCATGGGTATGATGTCGTTGACGCTGAGGGTCATGTCATCGGTCATGTAACCAGTGGCACGCGCTCACCGACTCTTGGTGAGAATATAGGCCTTGCTTATGTGCCTTTCGGTGTCCATCGTGTGGGCAGTGACATTAAAATTGCTGTGCGCAATCGTATTGAATCGGGGACGATCGTTAAGCCACCTTTCGTCAAGCCGGGATCAGATGTATAAGAGGCGGAGTGATCTGAGGAGAATGAGTGATGTCGAGTCCAAGTGAACTACGTTACACCAAAGAGCATGAGTGGGCCAAACTGGTGGGTGATGGGGAAGTAATCATCGGAATTACAGACCACGCACAAGACGCCCTCGGTGATGTGGTCTTTGTTGAATTACCCGAAGTTGGCGACTCTTTTGATGCCGAAGACAAGTTCGGCGTCGTTGAATCAGTGAAAACCGTCAGCGATCTATATGCACCGTGTGGTGGCGAGATCCTCGAGGTCAACAGCGCGCTGGAAGATGCACCGGAGACGGTCAATGGTGATCCATACGGCGAGGGCTGGATTATTCGTCTTTCTTTATCGGACAATGCCCAATTGGATGCCTTAATGTCCGCAAGCGAATATGACGCATTCGTCGCAGCAGAAAGTTAGCCATCTCTTCGCTCTTCAATAGGGCCGAAACAGCTTAAACGAACTGCCACCAATCTCCAGGAAGAAACCAAATTGGAAACGTATACGCCCATCCTGATCTATGAGGCCAGCGGGTGGGTTTGGGAAGGGTTGTGCGGTTCGAAAGGCCGACAGTGCCGCTTCGTCAAGAACGGCCACACCGCTGTCTTTTCGAATTGATACGCCTTCAAGGTTGCCATTGGGCTTCAGCGTGACATCGACGATGGTGTATCTGTCACGTATCCCGAAGATACGTCCGTTTGGATCATGTCGGCGATACTGTTCTGCAGCACGCCATTCTCTGCGGACACTTCTTTTAATTCGATTGAAAAACCAGGCATGTTTATAGGCTCTTGTGTTGAGAAACGTTTTGTCTCCTCTGGACACGTCTTTTATGTGGTCGATTGAGCCATCGTTGGCGGTCATGTCCTTTGGCCCTAAAGTGGGAAGTAATGTACGCCAATTCTCTGGGGCGCCTTTATGTCCACCTTTCTGTGCGGCTTGATTACTATCGGCATTTTTCCGCTGGCCAGCTCTGCCACTCGGACTAAACTTGCCATCTCCCATGGGCAGGGTCTGCTTGGCTGTGCTTTCACGCTCAAGTTTGCTTCTTTTATTCTGCTGTGCTGTCTTGGCACTCTTCGGCTGAGCTTTTGTGCGCGCATTCTTGCGGCTCTCTCCTGACACTTTAGCCTTGCCTTTAGGCGGTTTTTTTCGTCCTGATCGAGTTCCCAATTCGTCCATACCCGGCGATAGGATGCGCCGTTTCGATTTGATCATTTTCTGTGATGGTGCGCGGCGCTTCGCGCTCACTTGTTGTTGATCGACTTTACTGTCAAAAGCCGCCAAGAATTTTGCGTTTTTCGGTCGTTCCGGTTTCGAAGGGGGCAGGATCTCGACCACTTGGGCTTTCTTTAGGGGGGCCTCAAGCTCTTTTTTCTTTTTTGGTTTCGGTTTGATGCGCTTGGCCTTTTTCCCTAGGACGCGCTGTTTGGGCGACAGGTAGCTTTTTACGGCCTTCTGGCTGAGCAGCGGGACAATGGTGCTCGATGCCTGAGTGCGAGCTTGGCTTGAGCCCGTGCTTTGTATAAAGCTCGAGTGTGCCATGAGCAGTAAGAGTAAGCCATGCGCAAATGCAGACAGAAGCAGAGCTGCGGACATTGACGAACGCGTTCTCCGGTTCCTCTTTTGATCTGATATCTGCGTCTTTTGTCTCATCTGAACGCTAAAATCACTGCTGTCGTCGTATAAACTGAGTTTTAGTCTAGCAAAAACAGCAGTCGATTTACCAACCGATGTCGCTTTGGCTACCCACTACGGTTCAAGTTATGGCTTACGGACTCTATCTGAAGTAATATGGTCTCAGCCTAAGGGAGATTAAATTGAAATCAACCTCTAAGACATTTACCCGTCGAAAAGGGTTTACACTCATCGAGTTGATGATTGTCGTGACCATCATTGGGATTCTTGCGGCTATCGCTATCCCTGCATTTAATCGGTCTGTACGACGAAGCAAAACGTCTGAAGCGGTTGTTAATTTGCGCCGGATTTTCGATGGTGCGGTGACGTCTTATCAAGACGAGCAAGTCACACGAGATGGGGCCGTTCTACCCCCTAAGTTTCCGTTGACATCTCCCGAGACACCCGCGGTTAATGCATGTTGCAAGGCCAGTCCCGATAACGGCCGTTGCGAGGGCAATGCAGCCGCGTTTTCACATTCAACTTGGCATAAGCTCGGCTTTAGTTTGTCCGATCCGCATTTCTATTGGTACACGTTTGAGAGTAAAGGTGAGGGGGCTGGTGCGCACTTTACGGCTCGGGCGAACGGCAATCTTGATTGCGATGAGACCTTCAGCACCTTCGAGCGTCTTGGCTACGTTGACCTTATGGGTGGTTTGATGGGTGGAGCAGGAATCTTTAGCAATCAATCTCTGGAGTAAGAACGCCGGGTCTAACCATGGTTGCGTCTAACAACGATTTGGCGGGCTTTTTTACTGCAGACCCGACCGTCTGTTTTGATTGATGTTCCAATAATAAACCCGTCGGCGACATCTGGGTCGAAATTGTTGAGTGTCACGCCACTGCCCACAAAGATTTCCCGATCAGGGACGGCCTTTTTCACAGTGTCTAAATCCGCTTTTGACGTCTGAGAACCCGTCGCGAGTCCGGAGACGATTAACGCGTCGGCGAGACCTCGATATGCTGTGTCTCTGGCGACTGGAGCCAGTTCGCTGGAGCCGAGGGGTGCCGCATGCTTGACACCGACATCTGCAAAGATTCTGACTTTAGATTGCCATGCTGCCCGTGCCCTTAATAAGTCTGCGGCCTGACTTTGAATCAAGCCTTGATCGGTCACACTGGCACCAGCTAAGACATTGACTCGAATGTACTGCGCACCGCATGCTTGAGCGATAGACAGCGCAGAAAGAGCATCATTTCTAAGGACATTGACCCCGATTGGTGTTGTGGGAAACGCAATTCTAATGGCCGAAATACATCGGCTCATCGACGCTACGGTGACCGCGGGTACTCGATTAGAGAAAAATGGCACATCATTGTAGTTTTCCACCATGAGCGAATCAAATCCGGCATCGACGAGAGTCGAGGCGTCGGCCAAAGCGTGAGTCAATATGTGTTGAAAATCTCCAGTAAAGCCAGGCGACCCGGGTAGTGAGTCCAAGTGGATCATACCGATCAGAGTTGGCCCACTTTGAGTTTTGTCCAGACTGTTCATAGCGTAGGCTCCTGGCTTTTGGATATACACGTTTGTCTCTATCAGTGCAGGCTCTCCAAAGAGCTGCCAAGTCAGGTTGTCACAATCTTCTTGCGTCATCAACTTGTCAGAGCCCCTTTCCGAGCGTACTGTGTCATTGTGCATAGGTTGATTAAAAAGAGCCTGTTTTTTGCAGGTATTGCGCTCTTTGCGTGTGGTGATGAAGCCGCCGACGGAGCGCTCTATATCACGTGGAAATTGGGTGCTCTGACCTGCAATGAGGCCGCTGTTCGGAGTGTTGAAGCATCCGTGTATGATTATGAACAGAGCGCTCCACGTGCCACGCAGATGACCGAGTGCGTCAAGGGCGACGTTCAGTTAGAAGCTGTTCCAGCTGGTGATTATACGCTGCTGCTGCGTGGATTAGACCAGGATGGATGCGCAACCCATGAGGTGCGACGTGATGTGACTGTTCCCAATGGCTCTGTAAGTCGCCTGGAAGAGTTACCACTGCTCAGGCGACAGAGAGATATATTAGCCAATTGGTCTTTCGGAAATCAGCTAGATTGCTTAGGGAATGGAGTACACCAGGTGGCCTTGACCATCAAAGTCGCCGATCTTTTTGAGCGTACGTACTTCAGTCTATGTGAAGGCCTTGAGACCCTCATCAGCGATGACTTACCGCTCGGGGAATTAGCGATTTCAGTTCGGGGATTGGATAGACAGGGGATTGGCATAGCCTATGGCCGCATCGTATACGATAGAGATATTTTCCTGTCCCGACCGTGCGATGATTCGATTCGCGTCCAAATACCACTTGAAATGTGTGATCTGATTGAATGTGAGGGCCAGCGTTAAGCAGGTCTTGGTCCGCTAGACTCTACTGCTTTTCACCCGGCTCAGCCTTCTTGATGGCTTTTGGATTGGGTGTAGACTCGGATTTTTTGGATTGGTTTGGAACGGGCAGCGGCGTGTTTTTTACCGGTTTCTGCGGGTCTAGTTGAGCTGAGTTGAGGAGCAAATCCGGGTCTATTCCGCTCTCAAGCGACAGCCGCTTAAATTCCAGTCTCAGTTTTGAAATGGCTTTTACCCATTTTTGGGCGCCATTAAAAACATTGCCGCCCCGGCGATGTGCGAGTCTAAACTGAGCCAAAGCTTCGTCGAAGCGCGCCTGTAAACCACGGACTTCTGTCAGGCCTCGTCGAAAGGCTACATCGCCCAATAAACGCAGCAATACCCGGTCGTCTGAGACGCTCGTCGACCTGAGTTTCTGGCCTCGTAATAGCATGTCTTCGGCAACGTCAATCCGCCCCTGTTTGAGGTCGTTCAGCTCTCTCTGTGCAACGTCCATAAACAGTTTCTTAAGGGTCTTGTCCAGCTCTTTCGCTGACATTTTGCCGTCTTTAACGGGCTTTATATCGGGTGGAAGTTGAAATGATTCATAGGCGCGATTCGGAGCCCAATCACCCTCGCCAAATGGAAAGAAATAACCACGCTTTACGCTAACGCTGCGGTCTTCGACAACCAAGTAAAACTGATTATGACGAATACTAGACCACCACCAAACCAGGGCGACCACCAGTAGCGTCGTGCCCACCATCCAGCCTTTAAGTGGAATGGTTTTTCGAGGCAAACGGCGCTCGTCTGACCCGTCTTCAATTCTTAATCCTTCGTCACCGAACAAATCGTCAACAGGGGATTGGTCGTCGCTCAAGCTTAATCCTCAGTACAGTTCACTTCAGAGTCTACACTTACAAACCGATTCTGCACAATTTTGTCTAAACGGAGACAGCAAAATCACGCAGTGCATTGTTTAATGATGTTTTTCTGTCCGTCGAGGCTTTTCGTTCTCCGATAATCAACGCGCAGGGCAAATGATATGTGCCCGCATTGAAGGTTTTTGGCCTCACCCCTGGAACAACGACTGATCTTGGGGGGACATGACCCCGCACAATGACTTCTTCTTGCCCTGTCACATCGATGATTGGTGTGGACGCTGTTAGAACGACGTTCGCACCCAGTACAGCTTCCGTTCCCACCCGTACGCCTTCGACGACCACGCAGCGAGAGCCAATAAATGCGCCGTCTTCAATGATCACCGGTTGGGCGCTTGCTGGTTCGAGTACGCCCCCAATTCCGACGCCGCCAGCCAGATGAACATCTCGGCCAATCTGAGCGCAGGAGCCGACGGTTGCCCAGGTGTCAACCATTGTGCCACGGCCAACCCAGGCGCCGATATTGACATAACCAGGCATCAGAATTGTTCCAGGCTCAAGGTAACTCCCATATCGGGCTGTTCCGGGCGGAACGACGCGTATGCCTTGTTCTGCAAGATTCGATTTAGTTGGAATCTTGTCGTGGTATTCGAAAGGCCCAGCCTCGAGGGTCTCCATTTGTGCAACTCCGAAGTAGAGCAAGACGGCTTGCTTGACCCACGTGTTGACAACCCAATCGCCCGAGGTCGCCTCCGCGACTCTAAGCCGACCTTTGTCGAGATCCTCAATGACGCTCAGGACTGCGTCCTTTGCTTCACCGAGGCGATTGCGGTCGTTGTACGCTGTTTGAATGAGTTCTTGTCGCTGATCCATTGTGACCTCCGTTGTTTATGGCAGTGAACCCTCGCTTGGCCATTTAGGCAACCGAAAATCGCCCAATATGAACGCTGATTGTACGTTTTGTTCAGTGCATGTCCCTCAGACGGATTTCTTACGCACGGGTACGGAGTATGTTAGGTTTTGTGCAGCGATAGAAATCCGCGTCTGAGGGGTCTATTGAGCTTAAGCGGCGGGCGCGTCAGAAAAGGCGGCCTGACAGCTGCGGGTTCGCGGGGGTCTCGGAACGGGCGTTTTGTTTCGCATATGCTTTCTTAAGCTCACCCTATGGAGTCGACTGTATGTCTAATTTTAACACCCCTCGGACTGGTACCAGACGGGCTGTCCCAAGTTCATCGGGTCTGCATTTTAGTGTGGCGTCGAGTGTGGTTGCTGAAATCCTCAGCTTTGCATCTCCATCTCAGGTCAAGCAAGGTTTGAATGACGTCATTTCGACACGGGTTGAGATTCCCCAACCGAGGTCCTCGATGGGGATTACAGGATCCGTCGTAATGCAGCCCGCAGATAGCCAATTGCAGGCGAAAGAAATTCCGGTCGAGCAGTTCTTGGGAAAGGCGATGAGTATCCGAGATAACTGTCGAGTCTTAGAGCAAAAGCTCAATTCATCGGATAAGTTAAGCCCCATGCGTTTATTTGCTCTGCAGGGGCAGCTCACTCGGATTCAAGCTGTGGTTCTCAACTTCTTTTGTGGGTTCGCCTCGAGTCGAAGCTACCAATCTGATACCGAAGAGGTGGTCACGATGCTTGACGACTTGAGTCGCGCCGTTGATTGGCACAATCTCAAGGTGACAGCCCCTGCGCTTGGCGAACGATGGGTTGGTGGGCACGTCATCTATGGTGAAGCGGGCTCTTATTCCGAATCTATGGAAGAGTTCTTTCGCCGCATGGCAATTATGCGCGATGAATTGCTGTCATTAGACGCGTCGATTCAAGATAATCGTAACTTTACCGAGGCTGAAACGGCTAAACTGACATCCTATATCAGGCGCAGCTTTGGCTCGCTGACGACGTTCAACGTTTTGTTTCAAGACCGTGCGGATTACTTCTCGAGTAAGTGACTTCAGTCCTCTACAACCGGCTCATCGACTCGCACAACTTGCTCGGCGTCGATTTGCTCGACCAGGTACGCTGTTGCCTCATTGACCGGTTCAACCGCTCGTCCTTCGATAGTGACTCTGACCTTGTGATCCGCATTTCGCCATTTGGGATAACTACCGACCGAGACGGCAAATGCGTCTTCTAATCTTTCAAGCAGGGTGGCCACCATGCCTTCTTCAACATTGAGATAAACTGAGCGAAGAAACCATTTTCCAGAGCGAAAGGTCGACGCGATTGCTTCAAACTTTGCTCGGAAAATTTCCGGTACACCGGGAAGGATAAACACGTTGTCGATCCGCACGACTGGCCATGTGTTTTCACCGACATCGATCAGTGTGCTGCCGACAGGGATTTGTGCCATTTTGAGATGATGTGCCGTGGTCCGGTCCTTGAAGAACCGGCGAATCAAACCTTCCAGTTTTGGTTCAAGAAAGGTCGTCGTCTTGCATGCGTCGGCAACTGCTTCGAGGGTGATGTCGTCATGGGTCGGACCCACGCCACCACTCGTGATAAGGTAATCGACGTCAGCTTTTAGCTTCGATACCTCACGTACAATCACTGGGCGTTGATCCGGAATAATTGAGATTCGTGTCAATTCGACGCCCAAACCCCGAAGCCGTTTTGATGCGTAATATCCATTGCTGTCCTGGATTTTTCCGCTTAAGAGCTCATTGCCGATTAAGACAAGCGCGACTTTGAGTGGCGATTTAGTCTGCTGGGTCAATGTAACTCGCTCTTCGTGTATAGCCGATGACAATACACAATAATCCGCCGAGGATAGATATGCCACCAATGAATAACCAGGGCGGCGAATCCTGAGGGTTCCCGAGGTCCGCCTCGATGCTCACAACACCATTATATCTCGGCGCTTTATCGCTGTCTTGTAATGCGGCGTTTGCTCGAAGCGGTTCATGCATTGGAGTCAATGGGTCGGACGTTCGTTCGGGTACTAATTGAACTCGAAACCGTTTTCGTAGGGATTTAAACCGCGCTGTTACACGAAATCGACCGGCCTCCAGGCCGGTGGTATCGAGACGCCCCGCGCGGCTGATCCGTCCTCGCTGTGTTGACCATTTAACGGGAAAATCCAAAGAACAGCGGTTTTTATCCATCACCACCACCTTGAAGTTGAGTATGTCACCGACCGCGGCTTTGGTTCGTTTTGGGGTCTTGTAAACCAAAGACTTGGGCGGTCCCAGAGAGGCACAAGGTCCTGTAGATGCGGGCGTCATTCTCTTGTCTTCCCCTGGCCCCTGTTCTTTTAGAGTCCATGTCAGGCGGTCTACAGTATGGCAATGGGACTCATTTAGGCGCCATTCGTATTCTAATCGATGGATGACTGTGGTCGTCTTACCTTTGGTTTTCTTAACGATTCGCCCGAGTACGGATGTGCTACTGCTGGCCGCGGATTTACAGGTCATTCGACCAGAGTTAACTCGAGACTCGCTCAAATTAGGCAGGCCCGTCGCTGAGTGGCAGACACCGGCACCAAAGAGCACACTGCGTCCTTTACTAGATACGATTCGGCCCTTCTTAAAAGTATATGCGCGATTCTTGGCGACTCCGCGAGACCGAGGCTTGGCACCGCAGTGTGGACCCCATGACTTCACAGCAATGCGCCGACTGGCATCGATACTCGTAAAACGTTTTGATTCGGCCCAAATGGACGCCGGCATTAAAACCATCGCAAAGAACAAGACATTGAATTGCCTAACCAAGACACTCATGGATCACGTTTTTGAGGGACAACCCCTGCGTCGGAATGACCGGGGGCTAGGTTGGTTTTAGACCTGGTTGCCGGCTGCGTCTTCTTTTGTTTCAGCTTATTGATTTCAGCCTTCAAACTATCGTTTTCTTGGGTCTTTTTAATCAGGCTTTTCAGCGACTCGTTTTCACTCCGCATCAGCTGTGCTCGAAGGGTTTCATTCTCCAATTGTAATTTTTTGAAGACATCTTGTACCAAGTCTTGGTGTCGCTCACTCGGTTCGAGCGATTCGTCTTGTTCGACCTCATTGGTTTGCGCCAGCGGTGGCGTGTCCGATTCACTCAGATGACCGACGATGATACATAGGACGACAAACGCGAGACCAATGGCCCATCGTCGATTTTTTCGGTTCCTAAAATAATCTCTAAGCGCGTCCGAGACACGGCGTTTTGCGAATCGTCCCGGATTTAAATTGAGCGTCGATGCTGTCCCATTCTCGTGTAGGGCAGCTCGAAGCATTGCCTTCAGCTCTCTTGCGCTCTGTGGACGGTCCTCACGGTCTTTGGATAAAGCCATGCGGGCGACCGCCTCGAGACGTAAATAGGTCGGCTCTACGCCATCGGGGCCCCAATCGATGTTGGGTGGGTCCTTATGCAAATGCATCGTGAGGACGTCGACGAGCTTATCGGCGTTGAATGGTTCTCGCTTTGCGAGCGCGTAATAAATGAGTACACCGAGAGCATAGATGTCGGCACGCCAGTCTACGGTTTCGTCCCGGATTTGCTCGGGTGCCATATAGTGTGGTGTGCCACACAGTGTGCCCGCTCGCGTCAGGCGGTCGACCATCTGACCATCGGGCGCTTTCGTCAGCTTCGCGATGCCAAAATCGAGAACCTTAGGGAACTCGGTCTCATCACCTCGACTGGTCAGAAAAATATTTTCAGGCTTGAGGTCACGGTGGACGACCTGCTGTTCGTGCGCTTCCTGAAGACTATCGCAAACCTGAGCGAGAATATTAACGAGGCGGCCTGGGCTCAGTCGCTTGGAGTCGTTGAGGATTTCAGCGAGCGCCTGCCCTTCAAGATATTCCATTGCGATGAAGAGCGTGCCGTCATCACATTGACCAAAATCATGGACAACGATTGTGTTCGGATGGGTCAGTTGGCTTGCTGCCTGAGCTTCACGCTTGAAACGCTCAACTTGACTGGTCTTTTGGGCCAACTCATCATTGAGTATCTTCAAGGCGATCGTGCGGGCCATGGTTGTTTGAACGGCGCGATAGACCTCGCCCATACCGCCGTCTCCCAACTTTCCTTCAAGTCTATAACGACCTGCAATTTCTCTATTCAACCAAGGGTCTGCGTTCGGATCGCCGAGAATTGTTTGTCCACATGAGAGGCATACAGGATGTGTTGGCGCGATTGGCTCGGAGCAATGAGGACAAGCAGTCATGGCTATGATCTATCACTCGTCAGGGTCAACTGGTACATCAAACCGCTAAATTTTTACGGCACTGGTCCGGGATTGGTCTTTTCAATCCGTTTGCCGACTTTGTGAATCGCTCTGATGGGCATTTAAGGACGTCGCGTCTTGAACTCAAAATCAATGTATGTTATTGCGCCTGTCCCAGGCGCGTGCGGGTCCGACGCACCCTGCCCGAAACACCCAATTTATCTGGCTGGCTTTCAAATTAAAAACCGTGCCGGCATTTAGCAGATCGGAGACAGTGTTGAGTCAAAATTCTTCTAATCGAAGGCGTCGTGGTCGTGGTGGTCGTTCAGGTGGACGGTCATCTAATCGCTCGTCATCAGGGCGCGGCGTATCGTATCAGTCGGCTTTAGGTCAGTACCAGCAAGGTGATGATCCATCCACGTTTTGGGCTCGTTCAAATGCGAGACTTGGTATTGATCCCGATGATTCGACCGCTGGTCGCAAAGGGAAGGGGCCTATCGAATTTGCATGCGCGGTTTGTGGCGTTTTTGTGTCTTTGGACCGCTGGCCTAAGGAACGACAGAGCGTTCGCTGTGATTCATGTAAGGACGCGTGTGGAAGTTTGTTGACTGGAGACGATCTAGACATTGCTTCAGAATTGGCACGCGGTTCCAAGGGACACGGTTCGAAGTTCGACGGTTTGCCAGAGATGACCGAGGAAGACCTCGAAGCGATCACTGAAATGAAAGCGCTTGCCGATCGCATGGGGAATGGCCGGTCTGGTAATCGCAAGCGCGGTTCAGGTGGGTCCAATCGTCGCAGGCGCCGCGGCAGCGGCAGCGGCAGCGGCAGCGGCAGCGGCGGTAATCATCATGGGCGGGGGAATCACAGTGATTCAGGTGGTGGCCAAAATCGCCGTCGCCGGCGCCGTCGCGGTGGCCGCGGTGGGTCGAGAGGCGAAGGCTCTGGCTCGTCTTCTAGTCCAAAGACGCCGACGGAATAAACAAACGAACCGCCCACCCATCTGGCCCTATTGCACCGGGCCAGTTCGGCCCTAAGCGTCCAGCAGCACGGGTCGGCCCAGACGCCCTTTAGATACCGGGCGCTGGAAATTGATCGCACAGAGCTTTGACGCTTCTGGCAATTTCGCTTAGTGCTGTCTCATCATCGGGCAAATTAATGGCCGAGTTAATCCAATCTGCAAGCTGGTGCATTTCATCGGGGCCCATCCCTCGTGATGTGAGTGCTGGTGTTCCGATCCGAATACCACTTGGATCAAAGGGTTTTCTCGTGTCGAATGGAACACTATTGGCGTTGCAGACAATCCCTGCCTTTTCGAGGGCTTTTGCGGCAATTTTTCCAGAAATGTTCTTATTGGATAGGTCGACGAGGAGCAGATGATTGTCCGTTCCACCGGAAACAAGATCGAAATCATGGGTCAGCAAGCCGTCTGCGAGCGCTTGGCAATTTCGAACAGTCTGTGCTGCGTAGTCTCTAAACTCAGGTTGAAGGGCTTCTTTGAGCGCGATCGCAAGGGCGCCGGTCGTATGATTATGTGGACCACCCTG
>MDTC01149925.1_pt1 | contig 12538 bp, 5 predicted proteins | sample 811181 | NCBI WGS metagenome assembly MDTC01 (sample SAMN05326644, study PRJNA326480) | marine metagenome | isolation source: seawater | place: Pacific Ocean: North | collected 2011 | reverse complement strand
AACGATTTAGCTGATGAGTTTAACAAGCTTAGGCAAGGACAAGGAGCTGCTCAACCCCAACAACAGTTATTTTTTGAACCTCTTAATCCTGCATCAACGGGGTTTAGAGGAACCCCTTTAAAAGGGCGCAATCCTATACGCACACGATAGCATGGCTACTGATCTTAATAATGACATCAAAGCCTACGCTAGGGTGGCCTCAGGCACTAATTCTTTTTTCCCTGAGGCAAGGGCTAACATGAACCCTGCTGATTTTAGAAGGCTAAGAGCTAACTATGTTGATAATGTGGCCCCACTAGAAGATCGGTTAGCCAACATGCAGAACAATGTTGCAAGATTGCAGTCACAAGAACTTGCCTTTAGGCAGAGTATGATGGCTTTTGACCAGCAAAAAGAAGATTTAGCTAGGCGCAAAGAAGCCCAAGATCCAGAAAAGATCGAGTCTATTGGCAATATTGTGGCGGGGGAACTTCCCGCCGCTGATAAAAAAGATGCCATATTCAAGATGGGTATAGATAACCCAGACATGCTTGCCTATAACCCACTGTTTAAAAATGCGTACAATGAGGCGCTTAAATCAGTAGACGCAAATATCGACGATGATAATCAGAGGAACGCAAAAACAAGAGCAACAGAAGCCCAGCTTCGTAATCAGTTATTCAACTACGGTCAGGCAGGGTTCGATACAATCCAACAGCTTGATATGGGAGAGATCGACACTCAGACAGCCTTCTCTAGATTAGACGGACTTCAAAAACAAAAGTCTCAAGCTAAAGCGGCTGGCGAGGCGTTTGAACTCGACCAAGCGAGACTCGAAAGGTTCCGCAAACTTAGAACAATCAAGTCCATTGACTTAGAAGATTCTGAGGCGTTTAAGCGAGCGGACGAAGAGGGGAAGAAAAATTTGAAGGAGCAGTTTAGAGCGTCTGGAGGTAAGGCGTTTGCTCCAGAATACCGCAATCAACTAACAGATAGGCTGTCTCTACTTACCGGAAGAGATGAATCTGAGTTTGCTAATTTAAATGACCAAGATCTTTATAAACGTTTCGATGAAGAGCTGTTAAGGCAGGAAGCCATGATTGAGCGCGGCACTTTAGACCCCGATGATTTAGTAACAAACCCGCAAGAATTTGAATTACGTGGATTAATAAATCCAGAATAACATAAACTACATACCCTGACTTAGCTGTGTCTGAGCGATTAAACATTAACGAGTGGTCGGCTACTAGCCGTATTGAGGATCCTATTGAGAGGAAGAAAAAGTACATAGAGTACCTTCGGGATACTTACGTTGAGGATGAGACTCTTAACAATAATATAGAGGAAACGCTTCGTTCCGAACTGGTTACTTCTTTTCGTAACGATGGGTTTAGTGGCGAAGAAATTGCAGAGTTCGTTAAACCAGAACCGCAGAGTTTTGAGAAAAAATCAGAGATAGTTACAAGGTCTGGTTTGTTAAACGGGCTAGAAGAAGCTGACCCGATTAGGCAATACAACGCTTTCCAAAAAATAAAAGAAAGCGGGGAAGCTACAGAAGAGTACCTTGCACAAGAGGAAGAGCTGTTTAGTGCAGCCTTTGATGTCGTAGATAAAAATTACAATAAAGCAGTAGAGAAATTAGTGGGGGACGGTGTTGTCCCTTTTGGGATTACCGAAGGCCCAGACGGTACTAGACGATTAAGAGGAGGTGATGCTGTTGACGGCATGTCTTTCTACGAGGCTTTTCAGCAGAGCCGTGACTTTGGGTTAGTGTCTAGTGAAGACGCTCTAGAGTTAAAGAAAAGCACTGGACTCGTAGAGGGAAAAACTGCCCCTTTGTGGAGATACCAGAATTACCAAGAAGCTTTTTTAGGGCTCCGCAATGCCTCAGGTGATGGCTACTTTGATGATGCTCTTAATCGCTACACCAAATCTTTTTCTAATGTTGGCAACTATGACGCCGACTCTTTGAAAGTTGATGTGGTCCGCGAGCTAGAGCGAGTCATCCCCGACACAGAGTTTATACCTCTTGCCGATAAACTAGCTGCTATTGAGTATGTAGCAGGCCAGACCGCTATGAGTTCTGGTCTAATCAAGTTTGATTCGGATGACCTTTCTAACAACATCAGGACTTTCGGGTATGGCGATACTGCTATCCACCAGAATCTCTTTGCCAAGAGAGACATTTTTGAACAGGCAATAGCGGGGCGTTCAGACAAAGAAAAAGAAAGGTTTAAGAACGAACGAGACTTGTCACTACAAGCATTGTACCCCAGCTATACTAAAACGCTGAACAATACGTATTTGTCGTCTGATTGGAATGACGCACTGACTCAAGGGTTAGCTGAAGGACGCAAGCAGCATGAGATCTTAGATGATTTCTTAGCTAACACAGATTACAGCGAGTTCAAAAATGAGTTTGTAGGGACAATACTACGCTCTATCCCTGATGCGGTAGTAGACACAGTCTCGGGTGTTGGCACTCTAGCCGGTAATGATTTTTCTCGTGATGTACTTTTAGCAAACCACGAAGACCGGCAGGCACGCGCTCAGTTAGCAGAAATGTTTGGAGACAAGCAGGGCGTTGTAACGACTTTAGGGTCGATGGCTGCTCCTGTTATCTTTGATATTGGCGCTACAGCTCTTCTTACCGCTACCACTGGAGTAGGTGGTGCTGCTTATGTCGGGCTAAAGACTGGTGCTAGGGTAACTACTAAAGGTCTAGTTAGTGGTATCTTAGCAGGAGGCCTCAGGCAGCAAGGTGTAGAAACTATTGAGCAGGCTGCTAACCGTTTAGTCACGAAAAGACTTATAGCTGATTTTGGAGACCCTAAGAAAAATCTGCAAACAGCAATAAAAGGCATTCGGAAAGATCAAAAAGACCTAATTGCTGCTACAGAAAAACGATTAGGGCGTACGCTAACGTCAGCAGAAAGAAAAAATATCGTAGACCAAGGAGATGCGGCGGTCTCAAAGCTGCAAAAACTAGCCACCCCCTCTGCACTTAAAAAACAATCTTTGGCTAGTGTAGATGATGCCAAGAGTGCCCTTGAAGCTACTAGAAAAATTTCTGCCTACAAAGTTATTGAGTCTTACAACAAAGTTGTAGCCAATAAAGTGGCCCAAGGCTCTGCTATATTTATACCTGCTGCAACTAGAAGTGGTAGCATGACTTATGCCTCCGTGTATTCGGCTTTGCCCAATGACATGGATGAGAAAGACCGCCACCAGAAGGCTTTGTATGCTGGCCTAGCCGCTGGAGCTGTAACCGGAACCCTTGTGCTTGGATTCAGGGCAGTTGGATTAGGTGGTGTGGAAGACTTTATGGTGGGTAAAGCTACCGTAGGTAATGTTAGGTCTTACTTAAAAAACTTAAGTGAGCGGCTAGTCACTACAGGAGTGGTGGCTGAAGGCGGGAAAGTGCTTTCCAAAGATGTTCTTGATCTAGCAATAGCAAAGATCGCGGCTCGCGGATTGCCAAATTCTGCTAAACTTTTAGCCCAAGAAGGCTTCCGTAAAGCAATGCCCTTGGTAAGAGGGGGTGTGGGCGAAGCTTTAGAGGAGGGCACAGATGAGTTTATCAACAGCTTTATACAGACCGAATTTACGGGGGACGATATGCTGTTTTCCGACAGGGTTAAGCATGCTGGGATGGCCGCTTTTTACGGTGGTGTGTTCGGGGTTGCCCTGCCTCCTTTGATGCGGAGGACTTTTGGTAGAGGTGTTAGAGGCCAAAGAGCATTTGACCAGCAGGTTCTAGCTCAAGAGGAAGCTGTCAAACGTATCTCAGATGATCTGATAGCTTCTGGGTCGCCACAATCAGCCGCTGCGATTGAAGAAAGGTTAGACCAGATAAAGAAAAGGGCAGCTCAAGGCAAAGCTGGAGATCCTGCGCCAGCCGCAGATACTCCCGCCCCACAAACGGAGCCAGCAGCAGAGCCAACAAAAGAAGCCACCCCACCTAGAGAAGGCCCTGCTACACCAGCGGGCATGGACCGTCAGTTTGAACTACCTCTTGGTGATGAACGGTCCCCTCAACTAGAGCTTCCCCTAGACGAGGGAGCAGCTCCTCAAGTTAGAGGGGATTTGTTAAATGAACTTGCTGAATTACAGGCCCGACTAGAAACTGATCCCGACGAAGAGACTCGTGCTAGGATACAAGAGATCCGTAGGCAATTAGAAACGTCAGAGGGGCAGGGTGAATTTAATTTTAGTGAGACTCCTTTCTTGTCTGAGAGCGGCAAAGTAGAGGGGCAACCCCTACCTCCGCAGCGGTCAGCGGGTGATCTACCTTTGTTTGAAGCAGGTCGTGAGAGAGACAGTCTTTCCTTATTTCAAAGGCGTGATATAGAAACACTTGCGGACCAATTAGCTCAGGCCTTTTTCAATGCTTCTGTTGAGGAACACCGCGCAGCTTACCGCGCTGCTATTAAAGAAGGTGGGCCTGTAGCTTTAGATGAGGCAGGGAACTTTGTCGGAACATCGGGAGCCTCTTCTGCTTTTGCAAATCAGCTTATTTCTCAAGTATCTGAAGTAGACGGCAAAGCAGCTAAAAATTTAAATTTTGCTCTGCTTACCGGACTTATATCTGAAGAGGACTTAGCTCTAATACAGGTTGATGCAAATGCAAGGGGACTAGACACCAACGCAGTGGTAAACGAGGTCAATGATTTCCTTGCGATCAAAATGGCCTCTCTTGTGGGGACACCCCAAGCGAGAGAACTAGGTGATTTTCAAGCGGATCTACTTTCTGTCGTAACTCAGTTTTTAGGTAGAGGCGAGGCAGAAGCAACACCATCAAACGTAAAAGAGTTTTTACGTTCCGAACAGGGGAAGAAGGCTTCGTTTCTTACAGAAGAAGATGCTTTCCTAGATTCGATAGAGTTTGTCCGCAAGGCTTTAGGCTTAAGTAAACGAGAGGAAGCTCAAGCGAAGAAGGGGCTATTTGAGGCACAACGTGACATCTTCCAAGAAGACCTAGAGCAGATTGTTGTAGAGCGTGTAGAAGATCTCATTAAGAGAGGGGTAAGGGTACGGATAACCAGAGACAATCTTTATGGTATCCCCGATATCGCGTTTAAACCTAGTCTTTTTAAAACTCCGTTAGGTGAAGGCAATGCCCCAAAACAATTTAAAATGGGGCTGCTTACTGCGTACATAAATGAGCAGATAGAGAATAACTTCCCTATCCGAACGGGGGCAGATCTTGTAAAGGGGCTCCCTTCTGATGTTACGTTGAAAACGTATCGGTCTAGAAGAAGCAATATCGCGTATCGTGCTGATAGTGAAAATCATGTCGGGGCATTCAATAACGACCCCTTTTCGATGGCCGATATGATGCGTAAGTTCGACGGGATTCTTATCAAAGTGCCGACAGATGAGGGGGGAATAAACCCAGCTTTCGTATTTGCTGAAGACGGAGTTACAGTAGTTGATGTTCAAGGCCCCCACCCAACGAAAGAGAATGTAACTATATCTCTTGTTCGGGATGCAGTTATTCCGCAGGCAGTATCTAAGTTTTTCGAGAAACAAACTGAGCTTAATGAGGGCCTTAATCCCAATGAGGGGGCTAAACTTAAACTACAAGTAACTTTAGGAGACCCTAGTAAAAGCGAGACGTTTACTCTTTTTGACTCCAGCGCAGATGGAGAGCCAGAGGGGTACACTATTGATGACGCCCTAAAGATACTGTCAGATAGGTATGAGCAGGGCTATGAGATGGTCACAGAGGAGACAAGCGAGACTTCTGCTGGGACAGAAACTCTAGCTGCGGAACAGGGGAAGAACTTTGCAGCGGTAGTTACCGCTATTATGAGAAGTGGTGAGTCAACTCTAAGGGGCAAAACTTTTGATACGTTGCGGTCCACGGCTATGTCAGAAGTATTCACTGTCTTTGAGAAATTTCTTAAGACACAAGCCATCTTAAATACTCTATTAACTAGCAAGGTAGTCGCCTTTGAAGGGGGCGAGTATAAGGTGCAGAAGGGCAAAGAGGCTGAACTATTTAAGTATGTAAAGACCCCCACAGAGAATATAGCAAAACGCCTTGTTAAAGGCAGAGGTAAAGACCTTCCGTTCAACACGGATAACGAGAAGAAGGCTGTGTTCATACGCCAGAACGGCTTCCTTGGGCAAGGAGAAGCAGCTCCTAAAATAACTACTACCGCTAGAGGTTCTAAACTAGAAAGCGATTGGGAGGGTAAGACTTTAAAAGCGTTCTTTGAGAAAGAGTTCAACAATCCTATCTACAATAGACAAGCTGGATTACTTGATAGGTCTGGTTCTTATCCAGATTTCTTTGCTATTATAAGTGCTGCTACTAATAGAGCCAGCAGCAGAGCCGCTGCTGTTGCAGAGGTAGGGGCTTCACTTAAGGCGCAGACAGTATCTTTAGACGCTCCCGGTGGGGGTGTGTCTATAGAAAGTCCGACTGACCTTAACAGTAACACCGTTGAGGAAACACTCGACAACATAGATGGAGCGATAGACGGCATCACCAACGACTTTAACCTGACTAAAGCTACTGAGAGGGAGAAAAACACTCTGGCTGCGGGTTTAAGAAGAGCTTTTGTAGCCGCGTCTGAAGAGAGAAGCAGAGCGTCTGCGGAACAAGACGCCAGTGTGTTAGGGCCGGAAAAATTGTTGGGGGTTTTAGCTAGAGTATACATGGGAAGATCTGCTGCGGTGAAGGGCTCTATAGATACGGTTCTAAACTCTTTAGAAGTACCAGCGACTCTGACAGATTTTTTTGCAAAGCTAAGAGCTACTCTAGACCAAACGTATATTTCATTCACAGCGCCTTCTTTTATTGTTGAGAAAGAAACAGAATTCTACCGGCAAGAGAACCAAGAGGTAATTTCTAGGCTAGGGCTTGAATCAGGTAACGCTGAGTCTGTTGTCGCAGCTATACGAGAAATAGCTGCTAACTCTTCTAGTTCTTTAGAAAGAGAGGCGGCCCGCATTCTACTCTCCAATCCTGACGCCTTATCAGGAACTCAGTTTGTAATATACGATATACCAGATGGCCGTGCTGGGTTTTATGACAGATCTAGTAATGCTGTTTATGTAAATCTAGGTGGCTACAACGGGAGCGGGCTCCAGTCTGTGCTTCTTCATGAATATCTGCATGCTTCTACAGTAGATTTACTAACTAGGGATAACCTCACTCCTAAACAGGCAAGGGCTAAAGCCCAACTCATAAAACTCTTCAACAGTTTAAAAGGGTTGAAGGGAGACTCTCGTCAAGGGATTCGTGAGATCAAAGAGTTTGACTTCGCTTTGTCTAGTCTTGAAGAATTTGTAGCTACGTTTTTCTCTTCTAGCTCTTTCCAAAATACGCTGAAAACTTTAAGGAGTGACCGGAAGAATGTTTTCCAGAAAGTCCTAGATTTCTTCTTAAACCTGTTTCCTGCTAGAGCTAACGCGGAAACCAGAAAAGCTTTCCGCAGCCTGTCTGACTTAGTCGGTCTGCAACAAACAAACATCGCCCTTGATCCGATGGGCAATGCCCCCAGCAGTTTGATTGGCACACTTGAAACGGTTAGAAGAAGGTTTAGAGCCACCCATGAAGTAGAGCCTTCTTTGCGCCACTTTACGGATAGGCCTACAGAAAGCGCCCAAGACCCAGCACCCCCACAGGAATCTCTTTTGTTCAGCTCTTTTGAGGCGATGAGTGAAACTGCTGCGGTTACGCCCCAGCAAGAAAAAACCGTCCGTGATCTAGCGGATCAAGCAATAGCAAATATAAACCCTGCTATATCTGTGTCCGTTGTAGAGACAACGGGTGAGGCAGCAAGGATATTTGAAGGCCGCCCCAATGCAGCAGCAGTAGCTGTCTTGCTTACGGATGATGCTGGAGAAACTTTCCCTGCGATATTTGTAGCAAGACAGAATTTAGTAAATGCAGTTCTGGCTAAGGAAGGTCTGCTAGAAGACGAACTCAATGTGAAAGGAGCACTAGAGGCTGTTTTTGCAGAAGAGGAAACACATATCTTAGAGTACAGGGCAATCCCCCAACAAGAGAAGGACGCATATATTGCCTCTTTGTCTGACATAGATTTTGACGAAGCGATTGATGAGTACACCTCAGACCCAGAACTAAACGCTAGGTTAAAGGCTGGTATCGCCGCAGGAGATGCAGAGATTAAGGATCAAATGGCGGGGGAGATCATTCGGATGCAGTTCCAACGCATTGTTCGAGGCACTCGCACAGAAGAGGATATAGCTTTCTATGAGTCCAATCCTAGTTTGTTACGCATTCTGTTACGTTATCTGGCTAGAGGGTTCCGTCGAATGTACGCTCGCTACAACCTCAAAAAGAATAATCCAGAGTTGTCGCGTATGCTCAACCGCATGGGTAGAGAGCTTAAATTTATCAGCAATGGAGGGGCTGGCTACGCAACAAGATTACCTTTCGACCCCCGTGACCCTGATGCTGGCTACCGTGTTCTAGCTAGAAGATTTGAGGCTACAGCAAGAGAGATCGACATGGACTCTTCTGTAGAAGACGTAATGGCAAGGTTCAAAGGATTGTTCGATACCTTAGAGCTGCCTGTCCTTACATTTAAAAATGGGAAGTATAGTGCCTATACCTATGAAAAAGCGGCCCCTACCCTCGCGAGGGCAGGTCAAGTAGCAGGTGCTCTCCTTGTTGGAGACGTTGACCCTCGTCCCCTTGAGCTTGAAAAGCGTAGGCAATCTTTTGCCGCCGCCGTTGAGAAAATTGGTAACTCTAAGTTGTCCGCTTTTGAGCGCATAAGAAAACAATACCCTGAAGTAAGCGATGCGTTAATTTCTGAAGCGAGTGGTAGTTCGGCGGATGCGTTTGTTGACTCAGACTTTAGGCGTGATCGCCGCGATCTCTATGGGGACTGGAAACGAGAGACAGAGGCTAGAGTCTTAGCTGGAGAGCTAGACCCTTCTGCTCTCAAAAAACCCAATCGTCTCAAGAAATATAAAGAACTTGTGACTACCGCTATCGAGCAGGAAGAGTCTAAGCTGAAAACCGAAATTGAGACACGGATAAGCAACGCTAGAAATCTAATTAAGCAATCAGCAGAACCTTTAGCTAGGGCTATCCAAGATATACGTGCATTCGTAGACGCCCTTAGTAACGTGATGGCTGAGACTTATGGTTTAAAAGATAGTTTGAAACTAAAGGTTGATAGTCAGATGGGTATCTACATCACTAGAACCTACAAATTGTTTACCGAAGAAGGTTATTTAGACAAGATTCTTAGCGACCCTAACACTGAGGTTTACAAGAATGCCTACGCTTACTTCGAGGAGATGTATGTAAGCACTAAAGCCAGATCTTTACGTAGAAAATCTAGAAAAGAAGGGTCTGAAATATCCTACGAGGAAGCGAAGAGAGCAGCTACTCTGGAGTTAGAGTCCAGTAAAGCCCAAGGCGATCCTGTTGCAGATGCTATGGAGAAGTATCTCTATATGCTGCATTCAAAAACTACAGGCGATTATGCTAAACCTGCTCAGGGTGTGACAAGCGCACTACTCAGCAACCTTAAAGAGAGAAGGAATGTACCTCCTGTTATACAAGACTTGTTGGGTAGGTACGGGGACGAAGAAGGCATCCAAAATATCTTCCGCACTATGGGTGTAGTTACCCAAATGATTGCGAGACAGAACTATTACAATAACCTTATCGAGCTTGGGTCTAACCCAGAGAATGGTTTTGTTCTAACACACGCGCAGGTACAACAGAAGATTGCGGAGGGGGACAACTCGTACAGAACGTGGATTAACCTGCGGAAAGGAACGCAGTTTACACAAGATGCTGAACCAGAGCCTGATTCACAGTTAGCCTCAGACTACGATAAAACGTTTAACTATTATGTACCGCCAGAAATGGCAAAGGGCATGAGAAAAATGTTTTCCCCAAGTGTGTCTAAAGACCAAACGTCTACTGCTGAAGATGGCGTTAGCACTATGGCTACGGCGTTGAACTTCATCACAGGGGCTTCGTTGTCGGCTAAAACACTAGGGTCTGCGGGGTTCTATTTAAGGAACATAGTCGGAAACATACTTTACTTCGCCCCCGCGCAGGGGTTTGGGGTTCCTAGCCTCTTGAAAATAATGAGTAGGCTGCCCCATGTGGTCAAAGGGTTTACAAATCCTGACGCTTTCGATGCCTACTACGCAGAACTAAGGTCACTTAATATCATTGGCGGTGACATTTACGCTTCTCAGATACGTGAGTTGTTTACTAGCAAGCATGTTATCAGAGACACCCAGAAAGAACTGTCTGCTTTAACTAAACTGGCACGGAAAACAGGTAAGGCTATAGACCAAACTGTACTAAAAAGGTTAGAGCGATTGTCTCAACAGGTCGATGCGTTTTATAAAATAGCTTACTTTGAGCTTGAGGTAGAGAATCTCAAGAAAGCAAGAGAGTGGTCTAGAGAGAACAATCCTACGGATGAATCAGACATCTACTTAAATATGTCTGATTACGAAATCAAAGACATGGCGTCTAAGAAAGTAAGAAAGACAGCTCAGTCCTATGCTGATTCTTTACACCTTGTAGAAGTGGCCGGTAAGAAGTTTGGATCTTTCTTAACACCGTTCCTGCGATTCAAAACAGAAGTGCTCCGCATAACAGTAAATACATACAAGCTGGCCGCAGAGGAGATAAAGAGTAATAACGCTGTCATACGAATACGGGGGTTAAAAAGAATGGCGGGTATAAACTTTGTCCTCCTAGGAATGGGCATGGGGATACCAACAGTTCTCAGAACTATGCTTGGGATTAGAGAGGATGAGGATGAATTTCTCCGCGCCGCTGGCCCGATCTACAAAAAAACGAACACCTTCATCTACACAAAAGGTTTTACCCCTAACACCAAAGACACCATCTACTCTTGGGACTTAACATTCTTAAATCCTTTCGCGGTAGAGACTGACCCAGCCCTACGTTTGCTGGAGCATATAAGTAGAGGCGAACCTCTCATGGGACTTAAAGCTGCGATTACGAATCTGACGGACACATACTTAGATGAGCAGATCTTCTTGGGCGCTGCCTTAGATGTACGAAGAAATAAACGGTCTGACACTGGCGCTCCTATATACGAAGACGCTGATGGCCTAACTGGTTACGCAAAAAGCATCGCTTACATATTTGAAGAGGCTTATTCACCAAGAACAGTCGCAACAGTTATCAAAGCGATCAAAGCTAAAAGCTTTGGGGATCTCCCACCTGACCCCTCTAAGTCTCCTGAGACAGCTTTAGCTCTAGAACTTGCACCCGTTAAGCCTTGGAAAGTAGATGCTAAACTTAGTTTTCGTCGTTTCTTGGAAAAGAAAAGAGACGAGCGAAACAGAGCTACAGCTTCTTTGAATGTTCTGAAGTCTACTAGTTCTTTGACTGAAGGTCAGATACGAAGAGCTGTCCGCAAGTGGGTAAAAACTAGGAAACGAGTGGACGAGGAAATCTATCGTGCGTTGTATGCGGCAAATAGAATAGGTCTTTCCCCTCAAGAAGCTAAGAACATAATGTCATTAAGGAGTCTTGGGATGGGCCAGCGCCGACAGCAGAATATAGTTTTCGGTGAAATGGATAGACCTTTGTTCACTAAACCTTTCGTCGATAGCGTGATGGGCATCACCCCTGACGGTCAGGTCGGGCTGCAACGTTTGCGGATTGGGCAGGAAGAGATTGAGAAATTTGGCCCCAGCACTCTTGTGCTAGACATCCCAGATCAGTAAAAATCTCGAATAGTCTGGGGCTATCAAAAACTTCAGCCTCGTAGCGTAGAGCAGAACTCGCTGCGGTTTGGGGGCGCACCCCAAAGCATGCTCCTGCTTGCCTCCATGTCATGTAGAATTCTCTTTTGGCTACCAATATCCCCATAAGGCACCATTTGGATTTTATGCCCAACCCACGTATATGGGCCTCTGACATCCTAGATCTACTTATAATAATGTCCCTGACTATTTTAGTTTGGGCAACGGTTTTCAGATCCATCAATCCCTAAGTCTTTATCCACTTCCCTACTAGCGTTGTAGGTGCTGCGAAGAAGGCTTCTGATTGCGATCATCAGAGGCTCACCCTCTTCCAGCTCCATCTCCCCCTGAACTACCCCGTCCTGAATGAGGTGTGCCCGTTGCTGGACAAGTTCGTCCGCAACGTACACCCCATCCACCAACATAGGTAGCCCAAGGGGTTCCACTATCTGCACGTAGTGACGCATGTTAATCAATGATAGAGAGGACAGCCTCTTTTACTTCCGCAACAAGACCATCATCCTGTAGTAGATCACGATCAACAGATGCGATGATCGCGTCTACGAACTTGTCCAGCACCGACTCGATGTGGGGTCTGGTAGTTCTCAGACTCCCTGTAGGAGTAAAGGATATAATAGACCAACCAGAGGCATTGTCTTCACGACGACTCTTGATTTCTACCACTGCGTTTCCTATTTGTTTTTCTGTAGCTGTTTTCATTTACCCTAGTAATTGTTCAGTGCTTCGTTGTGGCGGGTGTTGGGCCTCCACTATCTCCTGCTCAAGCGCGGGATACAAGGCTGCAAGTTTGCCCCTGTTT
>MDTC01242814.1_pt1 | contig 12539 bp, 13 predicted proteins | sample 811181 | NCBI WGS metagenome assembly MDTC01 (sample SAMN05326644, study PRJNA326480) | marine metagenome | isolation source: seawater | place: Pacific Ocean: North | collected 2011 | reverse complement strand
TTGCCCCTTTGCCGGTTTTCAAGACCGGTGCTTTCAACCACTCAGCCATCTCTCCGTGAGCAAGGTTTTATAAGTATAATATTTAAATTCAACTAAAAAACAGAGATAAATTTCTTTAAAATTCCTTTAAAGTTTCTAGTTTGTTTCTAGTTATCCTATTAAATCCTATAATCATTTGTTAAAATAATTATATGAAACGATTAATGTTATATCTGTTTGTAGTTTTTAATTTGGGATTTTTTGGAAATATCGATGCTCAAGCAGAAGGTTCTTCTGACTCATCTTTCTACAATGTTAAAGATATAAAAAGTTTAGAAGACTTTGATAATTATTGTGCATCATCAGATTTTTTATTTTTAATAGCTCATAATGGCAAACAAGGTCGTTGTTTTACAAAAGAGCACTGGGCACCTCAATTAAAAAAATTAGCACCAATCATACCTCTCAACAAAGAAGCTTATTATGCGATGAAAAATAGAAAATTAGAGAGAGCAGCCGTTAGGAAAGCTAGGAATAAAGAAAATTTAACCGGAGCTAGTCCTGGATCTCTTTATTATGATTTTTTAAGTCAAGAACGTTCACAGATTTATAATATTCTTAAAGTTGAAATAGAAAAAGATATTACACAAAAAGTAGTTAAGCAAAAAAAGAAAGCTGAAGAAGAAAAATTAGCAAAAGAAAAACAAAAAATTGAAGAAGAAAAATTAGCAAAAGAAAAACAAAAAATTGAAGAAGAAAAATTAGCAAAAGAAAAAGAGAAAATTGAAGAAGAAAAAAGAAAAATTGATGAAGAGAAAAGAAAAATTGCTAAAGCTAAAAAAGAACAAGAAGAGAATAATAAACAAAAGAAAGGACCTAAATTATTTATTATTGGATCAGGTTCAGGATTTTTTGTTAGCTCAAATGGATATGCAGTTTCCAACGAACATGTAGTAGGTATATGTAGAAAGGTTGCAACTAAAATCAATGGTAAGGTTATTTACTTTGACATACTCAGTACAGATACTAAAAACGATCTAGGCTTAATCAAAACAAATTATAAAAATTCGAATTATTTATCTATTAAAAAAAATGGAGCTGAATTTGGTGAAGATATAATTGCATTTGGATTTCCATTATCTGATGCATTAAGCTCGAGTATCAAATTAACAAAAGGAATTGTGAGTGCTCTAAGTGGACCTGGAAATAATTTTTCTGAAATTCAGATAGATGCAGCGATTCAACCAGGCAACAGTGGAGGACCAATACTTAATATGGAAGGACAAGTTGTAGGTGTTGCTTCTTCGGGTCTAAATAAACTTTTTATGTTAGAACAGACTGAATATATACCAGAAAATGTTAACTTTGCTGTAGCTGCACCAACATTGATAAATTTTTTAAAAGCTAATGGTGTAACATCATCTAATAAATCATTTAGGATAAAAAATTCAAAACAACTTGCAAAAATTGGAAGACCTTCTACTTTACAATTATTTTGTATGAATACTAAGGCTGCTTACAATGAACTTAAGAAAAGGCAAAAACATAGTGATGTTCTTTTAGAAAAAGTTGTAGAATTAAAATAATTAGTTTCTAGTTAGTTTCTAGTTTTGTAGCTTAGGCAAGCCAATAATTTTGTCTTTTTCCTAAAAGATAAAATTAAAAAAGTGAGTAATGATTTGATAAGTATGTGAATCGTATTAAAGTGGGTAGAGGTTACTTGGCATTTCAAGACCGGTGCTTTCAACCGCTCAGCCATCTCTCCGTGAGCTTGGTTTTATAATTAAAAATATTTAATTCAACTATAAAATAGTCTAATTAACTTAGTTATTATTTAATTTTAATAATTATCTATGAAAAAACAATTTAATAAAGGTTTGTTACTAACTTCATTAGGATCTTTTTGGTGGGGCTTTATTGGAGTATTGTATTTTGAATATGTTGCTTTTATAGGGCATATAGAATTAGTTGTTCATAGATGCTTATGGACTGCTGCAATGTTAATTTTAACAACGGCTTATTTTAACAAATGGGAAATTTTTTTTAAAATTTGCTCAAATAAAAAAGTTTTATTTGGCTTATTCATTTCTGGATTTCTTATTTTCATTAATTGGGCTGTGTGGATTTATGCAGTTGCAACTGAAAAAATTATTGATGCAAGTTTTGGATATTTTATAATGCCAATCATAAGTGTAATGTTAGGATATATTTTTTTTGGTGAAAAATTAAACAATAAAAGAATATTTTCTATTTTACTTGTGCTTATTTCAATTTTAATTCTAATATTTTTAAATCTTAAAAGTTTACCTTGGGTAGGTTTAATTGTTGCATTGAGTTGGGCATTCTATAACTTAGTTAGAAAAAAAATCAATGTAGATACAGATATTGGTTTATTAATTGAAAGTTTATTTATTTTACCATTTGCACTAATAGCTTTCTATTTTATTGTGAAAAATGGCTTTAATGATTTTGATTTATCAAATCCAGGATTTAGCTTATTTTTAATTCTCGCAGGACCAATGACAGTGATTCCTTTATTTTTGTATGTAAGAGGAGTTGAACTTATAGGACTAGGTCCTACTGGGATGATTTTTTACATAACACCTACTTTACAGTTTTTATTGGGCTTTTTTTATTACAATGAGGAATTTTCTTTAATAAAATTTCTAAGTTTTATTATTATTTGGATTGCTGTAATTGTATATTTGAAAGATCTTTATGAAACAAATTAATATTTTTTTTTTAATAATTATTTTTTATTTTCCTAATGTCTATGCTGAAGAGCAAATAGGATTTTTAGAATGGAAAAAAAATTTTAAAATTTTAGCCTTAAAAAATGACATTTCAGAAAACACTTTTGACCAAGTAATGAACAATGTTACCTTTTTACCCAATGTAATTAAATATGATAGATATCAACCAGAATTTTATGAAGACACCAAAACTTATATATCTAAAAGAACATCAAAAAAAAAAGTTCAGAAGGGGATAAAATTTTATGAAGAAAATTCAAAATTGATTAATGATGTTGAAAAAAAATATAATATTGAAAAAGAATTACTTTTATCATTAATGGGAATAGAAACCAACTATGGAACTTATGTTGGAAAAATGGATATATTATCATCATTGTCGACTTTAAGTTTCGATAAAAGAAGATCTGATTTTTTTACAAATGAATTATTGATTTTATTAAGATTAATAGAAAAAAAAAAAATTGATTATAAAACACTTTATGGATCTTGGGCTGGCGCATTTGGTTTTTTTCAGTTTATGCCCTCAACAATTAAAAATCATGCTATAGATTATAATAATGATGAATATATAGATCTCAAAAATTCTGAAGATGCATATGCTTCAGCAAGTAATTATCTTAATAATATGGGCTGGTCTCAAAATTCACATTGTTTTTATAAAATTAAACTTGAAGATAATATCTCAAAAAAATATTTAAATGCATCTGCTAAAAAAATTTCCAATAAAAAAAAATTAAAATTTTTTAAAAAATATATAAAAAATTACGAAAGTTTAAATTTTATTGATGAAAATTTACAAGTTGCAATAATTACACCAGACAAAGATATTATACCTGATGCACAAACTCTTCAACCTGCATATATAGTTTTTGATAATTATGAGATAATTTTAAAATGGAATAGATCATTGCGATTTGCGCTTGCTGTATGTACACTTAAAAATAAAATTAAAAATGAATTGTAGATTAATAATAATTTTATTGTTAAGTCTTTTTATTCACGGCTGTGATCAAAGTTCAAGTAATAAATCTAAAAATATAAATTTTAAAACTGAAAATAAATATAGAAATGCTGGTTTTGCTTTGATTTATAATGATGATTTACTTACTTTAAAAAAATTAGATTCAAGATCTTTGAATATTTACCACAAAAATCTAAAAAAAAGATCAATAATTAAAATATTAAATCCGAAAAATGGAAAATATTTAATTGCTGAAGTAAAATCTAATAAAGTAAAATTTTCAAATTTTTATAATTCTGTCTTAAGTTTAAGGATAGCTGAAGAACTTGAACTAGACTTAACAGAACCATATGTCGAATTAATTTTAGTTTCTAAAAACTCTACTTATGTTGCAAAAAAAGCAAAAATGTTCGATGAAGAGAGATCCGTTGCAGAAAAAGCACCAGTCGATGGTATTGAAATCAACGACCTAAATTTGAAAAAAGTAAAAAATAAGTCCAATGTTAATAAAAAATTTTCTTATTCTATAAAGATTGCTGATTTTTACTATAAAGATAGTGCTCAAATGATGATTGATAGAATCAGAAATGAACTTTTAATTAATAATTCTAAATTAGTTATATTATCCAAAACAAAATATAGGGTATTAATAGGTCCTTTTAATGATATAAAAAGTTTAAAGAACTCATTTGAAAAAATGAATACTTTAAATTTTGAAAATTTAGAAATTATAACTGATGTTTAAAAAAAATTTATTCATAATCTTTCTTATCGTATTTTTCAACAATTCGCTAAATGCAAATATTGAGATTAAAGCTAGGACAGCTATTTTACAAGATTTTCTATCTGGGGAAATCTTATATGAAAAAGAACCCGATAGATCTATTTATCCAGCATCAATGACAAAAATTATGACAAGTATTATAGCTTTTGATTTAATAAAATCTGGTGATCTTAATCTAGAGGAAAAATTTATTATTTCAGAAAAGGCTTGGAGGTTATCTACCGCAGGATATTCATCCATGTTTGTCATGGTAGGTGATGAGGTTTCTGTAGAAAATCTACTTAAAGGAATAATAGTTGCCTCAGGTAATGACGCTTGTATAGCTTTAGCAGAAGGGATTGCAGGAACAGAAGAAGAATTTTCTATAATGATGACTTCAAAAGCAAAAGAATTAGGTATGGAAAATACTAATTTTGCAAATTCGTCAGGAATAAATGATCCTGATAATTATTCTACAGTAAGAGATATAATGTTGATGTCAAATTATCTGATTAAAACACATCCAGAGTATTATAAATGGTTCAGTGAAAAAGAATTTACTTGGGATAGAACTGGAGGTGACCCTATAACACAAGGTAATAGAAACCCACTTTTATATAAAAATATGGGTGCTGATGGAATTAAGACTGGTTATTTAGCAGTCGAAAGATACTCCTTAGCATCCTCAATTAATAGAAAAGGGAGAAGACTAATTGCTGTAGGTAGTGGTTTTGATAATAAGAATGAGAGATCAAGACAAAGTGCGAAACTTTTAACTTATGGTCTTACTAATTTTGATTTAGTAGAAATTTCTAAAAAAGATAAACCATTTGCTTCTGTAGAAGTTTGGTTGGGAAAAGAAAATTCAGTTAAAGTATATACAAAAGAAGATATCTATAAAAATATTAAAAAAGGTCAAAAGAAAAAACTTAAAGCTAAAATTGTATATGAAGGACCAGTGGAAGCTCCAATAAAAAAAGATCAAATACTAGCTAAATTAAAGATTATTTATGATGAAGAAATTATTGGTGAATATGAATTATTATCTTTTCAAAAAGTAAAGAAAGTAAATATCTTCTCTAGATTAATGAAATCATTGAATTATTTGATTTGGGGTGATGTCTAAAAAACCAGTTATCGTTTTTGAGGGTATAGAAGGAAGTGGTAAAAGTTATCACATCTCAAATGTATCTAAATATTTAAAAAAAAAAAAAATTGATTTTATCAAAATACGTGAACCAGGTGGAAGTTTTAATTCTGAAAAGATAAGAAAATTGATTTTAAATAATAAATCAAATTTTAATAAAAATACTGATTTATTGCTATATCTAGCTGCTAGAAGTGAAAATATTAATTTACTAAGAAAATTTTTTAGAAAAAAAGTTATTTTGATTGATAGATTTGTTGACTCTACTGTAGCTTATCAACATTATGGATTAGGTGTTGAAATTAAATTCATAAATATTATTAATAATTATCTTTTAAAAAATTTTAGAATAGATTTTACCTTTTTAAATACAGTTAACAAAAAAAATATGATCAAAAGATTAAAAGCAAGAAAATCCTTAAATCGTTATGATAAATTTAATAGTCATTTTTATCAAAAAGTTCAAAATGGTTTTTTGAAATTAGCCAACAAGAAAAGAAATAAATATTTAATTATTAATTCAAACTTAGAAATCGATAAAAATAAAGATCTAATAATTCAAAAGATAAATAAATTGGTATGAATGATTTAGAACCATATAAGCAAACTGAGTTGTTTGGTTTAAAAAGATTTATAAACGAGTTAATTCATTTATATCAAATAGAAAAATTACCAAATAAAATCTTATTATCAGGTCAAAAGGGGATAGGTAAATCCACAATGACGTATCATTTTATAAATTACGTTTTATCAGGAGATGAGGAATATAAGTACGATATTAAACAATTTCAAATAAATTCAAATAATCGCTCCTTTAAAACTATACAAAATAAATCTAATTTGAATTTTTTTTTAATTGATATAAATCCAGAAAAAAAAACAATTGATATTAATCAAATTAGAGAACTAATTAATAGATTAAATAAATCCTCATTTAATAATAAACCAAGATTTGTCTTAATTGACAATATTGAATTTTTGAACTTAAATTCTATTAATGCTTTATTAAAGATTCTTGAAGAGCCCTCTATAAATGTACATTTTTTTTTGATTAATAATAATAAAAAAGTTTTACCAACTTTATCATCAAGATGTTTAAATTTTAAAATTTTCTTATCAAATGAAGAATGTATGAACGTATCTAAAAAGTTATTTGGAGAAGATTTAGATAAAATAGTTAATAATGATTTAATAAATTTTTATATGACACCAGGAAATTTATATAGAATGTTTATATTTGCAAAAAATAATAATTGTGATTTATCAAATATAGATTTAAAAGAATTTTTGAATATTATTATAAAAGATAAACTCTATAAAAAAAATTTATCTTTCAGATTTTTAATATTTGACCTAATTGAATTTTACTTTATTAAGATTAATTCTTCATTTTCATCAGGCTTCAATAATAAATACAGTTATTTTATAAATAAATTATCAAATATTAAAAAATATAACTTAGATGAAGAAGCTTTCTTCATAGAATTTGAAGACAAGGTTCTTAATGGGTAAAAATTTTTATATAACTACACCAATTTATTATCCATCAGCAAAACCACATATGGGACATGCTTATTCTAGTATTATAGCAGATTTTTTTGCTAGATTTAAAAGAATTGATGGATTTGAGGTAAATTTTCTAACTGGCACAGACGAACATGGTTTAAAAATTCAAAGAGCAGCTGAAAAAAAAAGTCTTAAGCCACTAGAGTTCTGTAATCAATTAAGTCAAACCTTCAGAGACTTATCCAAAACTCTCAATTTAACTAATACTGATTTCATCAGAACAACTGAGGATAGACATAAAAAAACTGTTCAATATCTTTGGAATGAATTAAAAAAAAATGATGAAATTTACTTATCAAATTATTCTGGATGGTATTCAATTTCTGATGAAGCTTATTATAATGAAGATGAAATAGAGGAAATTAATGGCAAAAAATTTTCTATTTCATCTAAATCTTCTGTAGAATGGATAGAAGAGGAGTCATATTTTTTTCGACTTTCCAAATGGGAAAAACCACTTTTAGAACATTATAAGTCGAATCCAGATTTTATTTCACCTGAGTCCAGAAAAAATGAAGTGGTTAGTTTTGTAAAAGGTGGTTTAAAAGATTTATCGGTTAGTAGAAAAACATTCTCATGGGGAATCCAGGTCCCCCAAAGTAAAGATCATGTTATTTACGTTTGGCTTGACGCTTTAGTAAATTATATTAGTGCTCTAAATTATCCTGATAAAAATGATGAATTATTTAAAAAATTTTGGCCCGCATCAATTCATCTAATTGGTAAAGATATACTTAGATTTCATGCTGTTTATTGGCCAGCTTTTTTATTAGCTGCTAAAATCGATTTACCAAAAAAAGTATACGGCCATGGGTGGATATTGTCTGGAGAAGAAAAAATGTCAAAATCAAAAGGAAATATATTAGATCCTCTAGAAATTATTAAGGAATATGGATTAGATCCATTAAGATATTATTTAATAAAAGAAGTTTCATTTGGAAATGATGGAAATATATCGCAAGATAAATTAGAAGATTGTATTAACAGTGATTTGGCAAATAATTATGGAAATCTATGTCAAAGAGTTACTGCATTCGCAATTAAAAATTGTGATGGAAAAATTCCCTCAAAAATTAAATTTAATGATGATGATTTATTAATATTAGATAAATATAAAAATAATTTAGATAATATAAGACAAAAAATTGATAGTCAAAATATAAACTTTTATATTGATTATATAGTAAGTTCTCTTTTTGAAGCTAATAAGTATTTTAATGATCAAGAGCCATGGAAAAAGAAAGACGACATAATAAGATTGAATACAATAGTTTATACTTCCTTAGAAATTATAAGAAAAATAAGTTTTTTACTATATCCAATTATCCCTGACTCAACATTAAAAGCTTTAAAAATTTTCAATTTATCAGAAAATGATATCATCTTGTCTTCAATTTCCAAAAATGATTATTTGATAAAAGGTGCCCTAATAAATAAAATTGATATACTTTTTAATAAAATAGAAAAAAAAAATGATTGATTCACATTGTCATCTTGATCATGAACCATTATTTAGTGATTTGACTAATGTTATTAAGCGTTCAAAAGAAATTGGTATTGAAAAATTACTTACAATCTCCACATCATTAGAAAGTTTTGATAGAATTTTAAAAATATTGAGTCAAGATGAAATCATTTACGGCACTATAGGTATTCATCCACATGAAAGTAAAAATAATAAGATTAATTCAGAATTAATTGTAAATAAATTTAATATAGATCCTAAAATTATTGGAATAGGTGAAACTGGATTAGATTTTTTTTATAATAATAGTGATAAAGATTCTCAAATAAATAGTTTTAACCAACATATAGAAGCCTCAATAGACACAAATTCTCCTTTAATTGTACATTCTCGAAATGCAGAAAATGAAACATTTGAAATTTTAAATCAATACAAAGGCAAAAAACCAAAAATCTTAATGCATTGTTTTACTGGCTCTAAAGAATTTGCAAAAAAACTTTTAGAATTAAACTCTTATTTTTCTGCGAGTGGAATCATAACTTTCAAAAATTCAATAGATTTACAAGACACTTTTGGATACTTACCTTTAGAAAGAATTTTAATAGAGACAGATAGTCCATTTTTAGCACCAGTGCCCAATAGAGGTAAAAAAAATGAACCTGCTTTTATTGATTTCACTGCAAAGAAATTAGCTGAGATTAAAGGTTTATCCAAATTTGAATTAATTAAAACAACTACAAATAATTTTAATAAACTTTTTTTTGATTAATTTTTAAATGAAATTCATTATTCTAGGTTGTGGAAGTTCAATGGGTGTACCGAGACCAGATGGTTTTTTTGGAAATTGTGATCCAAATAACAAAAAAAATTATAGAACAAGATGTTCTGCCTTAATTAAAACCTCAAAAGAAAATATCTTGATAGATACTTCGCCAGATTTACGACAACAATTATTAAGACACAAAATAAAGAAAATAAATAAAGTTTTTTACTCTCATATGCACGGTGATCAAACGCACGGTATAAATGATCTAAGGGCTTTTTTTTTGAATAGTAAAAAACAGATAAATGTATATGCTGACAATATTACTTCAAAATATTTAAAAAAAAGTTTTTCTTATTGTTTTGATAAATATTCAAAAGAATATCCAGCAACGTTAAAATTAAATAAACTAAAAAATTTATATATATTAGACAAAAATAAAAAGATTAGAGTTAAATCTATAAAAGTTGAACATGGCAAAGTAAAATCTAATTGTTTTATTATAGATAAAAAAATTGCATATATAAGCGATGTGAGTAAAATTTATGATAAAGATTTCAAATTTTTTAAAAATCTAAAATATTTAATAATTGACTGTTTGTGGTATAGATTTCATCCATCTCATTTTAATTTAGCTAAATCTTTAGAAATTATAAAGTTATTTAAGCCTAAGAAGTCAATTTTGACTAATCTTCATACTGATTTAGACTATAAAACTCTCAATAAAATTTTACCAAATAACGTAATACCTGCTCAAGATGGACTTACAATAAATTTATAAAATTTCCTCTAATTTTTTTGTTATTTTCTTAGACATAGGACTTGTAAAAGATGCAAATGTATCTTCGATTAAACCTTTTTTATTAATCAAAATTTTATGAAAATTCCATTTAGGAATTGTTGAGTTGCCATAGCTATTTTTTGCCCATAAATAAATAGGATGAGCATTATTCCCTTTAACATCATATTTGCTGGTCATGGGAAAGGTTATATTAAAATTTGTTTCACAAAAATCTTTAATTTCATTCTCTGCTTTTGGCTCTTGTCCTCCGAATTGATTTGATGGGATGCCCAAAACTACAAAATCTTTATCTTTATAAATTTCATATAATTTTTGTAAATCATCATATTGTTTTGTAAATCCACAATAACTTGCAACATTTACTAAAAGTAAAGACTTGCCTTTAAATTTTGATAGGCTTATTTCATTCCCATCGATCATATTGATTTTAAAATCAAACAGAGTTTTTGAGTCATTTGCCATAGTTTTATTAAAAAAAGAAAACATTAAAATTAATATATAGATAAATATTTTAAATTTTGACATCTATTTTTTTATAGATATTAACAATAAAAGGTAACCAAATATAGTTGATAACAAAGATCCAGTTAGTACACCAATTTTCACTCCATCCATATACTGTGTGTTTTCTACAAAAGCTAAATTACCAACAAATAAGCTCATAGTAAATCCAATACCAGTTAATATTGAAACCCCATACAAACTAAGCCAATTAGAATTATTAGGTGCTTCTGCAAATTTTAATTTAATCGATATATATGAAAAAAGTAAAACACCAATTTGTTTACCAAAAAATAATCCACATAAGATCCCCAGTGGAACAGGTGCCATTAAACTTAGCAGTGTTAAACCTTCAAGATTTACTCCAGCATTTGCAAACGCAAATAAAGGCATAATCATAAAAGCTACATAAGGTGATATAGCATGTTCAATTTTTAACAATAAAGAAAAGTCTTTTTCTTTAAGTCTGTGAGGGATAGTTGAAGCTAAAAGAACTCCAGCAATTGTAGCATGAATTCCAGATTTATATGTGAAAAACCACATGAATAGTCCAACAATTAAATATGGCGTAAAAATTTTTATTGAAAATTTGTTTAATATTAAAAGAATAATATAACTTATTAAAATAAAACTAAGATAAGGAATACTTAAATCTCCAGAATAAAAGAAAGCAATTATTAAAATTGCACCAAGGTCATCAATTATCGCTAAAGCGGTTAAAAATACTTTCAAAGATACGGGAACTCTTGAGCCTAAGAGTGATAAAATACCAAGAGAAAAGGCAATATCAGTAGCTGATGGTATTGCCCAACCATTTAATGTTTCAGAATTTCCCCAATTTATAAATACATAAAAAAGTGCTGGTATAACCATGCCACCAACAGCTGCTATAATCGGAAGCAGTGCTTGTTTTAGATTTGAAAGTTCTCCCTGAATAAATTCCCGTTTAATTTCCAAGGTAACAAAGAAAAAAAATATTGCCATCAAAGCATCGTTTATCCAATGGTGAACAGAAAGTTTTAAACCGAATTCATTGATTCCTATAAAAAGATATTTTTCTAAAGTATGAAAATATAAATCACTATAATTACTATTACTTAACAAAAGAGCAAAAATAGCTGCTATTAATAAAATCAATCCACTTGCAGCTTCGAGTTTGAAAAACCATTTAAAAGGTTTTGATATATAATTAATCATAATTAAATTAATAAGTCTTTAACGAATAATTTTATATCCTTCAATGTTTCATAAAGGCTAAATAGCAAAAATTCTAAATTTGGGAAAACTGAATACAAGGGTGATTTAAAAGTATCTATTATAATAAGTAAGGCGATAAATGAAATTATAATTACCAAAATATACGATAAAAAATTAGAAAATGTAAATCTAGTTGAAGATTTATATTCAATAATCTCTGAACCTTTATTTTTATTAATTTTAGATATATTTTCATTTAAAATTTCATCCTTTTTTTTAGAAGCTTTTTTCGTTAGTTTTTCTCGGTTTTCTTGATTTTTTTTTATGGGTGAAGCTATATCTTCTAACCTAATCTTTACTTGATCATTTAAGTTAAAAAACCATGTATGATTACAGGAACTACAATTAAGTAATCTTCCTTTTACAGGTATTAGATTTTTATCGACCTCAAATTTTTTTTCACATGAAGGACAAGTAATTATCATATGGGTTTTTATAGCAGATTTTTATTAAAATTCTTTTAAATTAGTGCACCTTTATCCTTTGAAATAATTAATAAGTGCTGTATTAGTACATCTCTCGGAGTGTAGCGCAGCCTGGTAGCGCATCTGGTTTGGGACCAGAGGGTCGCAGGTTCGA
>MDTC01117504.1_pt1 | contig 12541 bp, 12 predicted proteins | sample 811181 | NCBI WGS metagenome assembly MDTC01 (sample SAMN05326644, study PRJNA326480) | marine metagenome | isolation source: seawater | place: Pacific Ocean: North | collected 2011 | reverse complement strand
GCCTGCGCCGGAGACCGACTGGTAGGTGTCGGCCACGATGCGCTTGATGGGGTTCACTTGGTGCAACGGATGGGCAGCCATCACCAATGGGGTCGTCGAGCAGTTGGGAATGGAAATGATTCCCTCGTGCCATTCAACATCGGCGCCGTTTACCTCAGGCACAACCAGAGGCACCTTCTCTTCCATCCGGAACGCTGAGCCGTCGTCGATGACAACCGCGCCAGCGGCCACCGCTGCCGGGGCGAGCTCGTGGCTTACTGCAGAACTGGCCGATATAAATGCAACGTCCACGTCGTCAAACGAATTAACCGTAGCTTCTTCCACCACCAGATCCTGGCCACCCACTTTGATGGTCTTGCCCGCAGAGCGGCTGGAAGCCAGCAGCTTCAGTTTGGGCAAGCTGGGATAGCGTGTCTCCACGATACGGAGGAATTCGGCACCGACCGCTCCGGTGGCGCCAACGACGGCGATGGTTAGATCCTGCACCGGTAGTTCTCTGTTTACTCTAAGATTCGTGCCTGGAAAGAGCTTAAATCTCTGTTAAATCCCAAGCACGTTCTCCAAGCCTATCACAAGGCCCGGACGGGTCACAACGTCGTTGATACAACGCACCACGCCGGGCATGTAACAACTGCGGTCCAGGGTATCGTGCTTGATGGAAACCGTCTGGCCCGCCGCGCCGAATATCACCTCATGGTGGGCGCTCTTCCCGGGCATGCGGATGCTATGCACCGAGATGCCGTTGTACTCACCACCCCGGGTGTTGTCCAGGTTCTCTTTCTCCGGTTGGTTGCGGGTGAATTTTTTGTTCTCTCCCAGGCTGCGCATCAGATTCAAAGCAAAACCGGAAGGCGAGTCGATTTTAGCTTCGTGATGTGACTCCACGATATCCACGTAGTCGAAGTACGGAGCCGCCTGCTCGGCCAATTTCTTGAGGACGATGGCACCCAGAGCGAAGTTCGGCGCTACTATGATGCCGACACCGTTCTCGCTCGCCATGACATCAAGTTGTTTCAGTTGCTCTTCCGAGAAACCGCTAGCGCCCATGACTATATTTACCTTCCGGGCAGCGGCCTTGGCGGCGGCATCCATCGCTACGGCGGCGTTGGTCAGGTCCAGCATCACGTCGGGCTGGGTCTGATCCAGCAGGGAGTCCAGATCCGTGGAGATTGGTGCATCACCGGCGGGAGTAGCCAAGGTTGTCCCCCGGTCTCGGGAGCAGGTGCCGCCCACCAGTTCCAGGTTACTCTCTCTGCAAACCGCAGCCACGGCCTCAAGACCCATCTTGCCGGTGATGCCGCCGATCAAAACTTTTATTCCCGCCATGAATACTCCTCTAAATGTGCGTCCAGGAAACTATCTGCAATAACCTTAGTGTGGGTCCTTCGACAGGCTCAGGATGAGCGGAAATCAACGGGCATGGTTTTTGAACCCTGCGACTCCACCCACCCGTAGGCGCGGGTTTCCAACCCGCCCACACTCGCATAAATCACGTCTATTCACCGAACCAATTCACACCTGATGGTATCACGCAGGCTCATTTCAGGAGAAACAAAAAGTCCTCTCAACAGATGCTGAGAGGACTTTTAAATTGCTACATAACGTACGTCTGGTTAGCGGTTTCCACCCTGGAAACGCCCGCCGCTAGGGCCACCGGGACGACCACCAGGGCCTCCCGGGCCTCTGCCAGGTCCACCTGGGCCGCGTCCACCGCGATCACCACCACGTCCGCCGCCAAAGCCGCCCCGGTCCCGTGGGGGGCCGGAATCAGGCCGTGGGGCCGGCGGGCTGTCATCACCGAAGAGGGCTTTGCGGGACAGGTTAACCCTTCCCTGAGAGTCGATCTCACGGATCATCACCGTGATCTCCTGACCCTCAGCCAGTTCCTCTTCCATGTCTCCGATGTCGCCGTTGCGGATCAGGCCGTCCTTGCCGGGGACCAGTTCCACGAAGGCACCGAAGTTAGTGAGTCGGACCACCTTGCCGGTGAAGATGTCACCGATGGCTAGGTCTCGGGTGAGTGCGTCGACCTTTGACTGGGCCAGGGCCAACATGGCGGAGTCGACACCACCGATGGTTACCGAGCCGTCGTCGTCTACGTTGATGGTGGTACCGGTCTCTTCGATGATGGCGCGAATCACGCGGCCACCAGGTCCGATGAGGGCGCCGATCTTCTCGATCTTGATCTTCATGCGGATCATCTTGGGAGCGTGTTCGCTCATTTCACCGCGGGTCTCAGAGATCGCTTCGTTCATCTTGCCCATGATGTGCATTCGGCCCTGGCGCGCTTGCTCCAAGGCTTCTTTCAACACCGCAGGGGTCAAGTACTGGGTCTTAACATCCATCTGAAGGGCGTTGACGCCCTCGGAGGTTCCCGCAACCTTGAAATCCATGTCACCCAGGAAGTCTTCGATTCCCTGAATATCACTCAAGATGGCGTACTCGCCGTCGGTGCCGGTGATCAGGCCCATGGCGATACCGGCCACCGGAGCCTTGATCGGGATACCAGCGTCCATCAGGCTGAGGGAGCTGCCGCAAACGCTACCCATGGATGTGCTTCCGTTGGAGCTTAGACACTCGGAGACGATCCGGATGGCGTAGGGGAAATCATCTTCCGAAGGGAGCACCGGCAGGATCGCCCGCTCGGCCAATGCACCGTGACCGATCTCCCGGCGTCCTGGTGACATCACCCGTCGGGCTTCACCTGTGGAGAACGAAGGGAAGTTGTAGTGGTGCATGAACCGTTTGGTGCTGTCCGGCCCAACAGTATCCAGGGTCTGCTTAAGGGCCAGAGAACCAACCGTTACGATGGACAGGACCTGGGTCTCTCCCCTGGTGAACAGTCCGGTGCCGTGGGTGCGGGGGAGAATGCCTGTGTCGCAGGTGATGGGTCGCACCTGATCCAGAGCCCGTCCGTCAGAACGGACATGCTGTTGCAGGATGCGACCGCGGACCGCCTCGCGGAAGACGGCTTTGAAACCGTCGCCGATGGCAGTCTTGGAATAATCGTCTTTGAGGGCTTCAGTGACCAAGGCGGAAATCTCTTTCTCGCCGTCGTCCATCTCGTACATGCCCGGGTTGCCGCTGAGAAGGTCGTCCCAGCGTGAGCCGACCACCTCTTTGATCTTGGCAATCACCGCATCGGCGGCGGCGGAGTCATACTCGAAAGTGGCCTTGGGCTTGCCGACCTTGCCGGTAAGCTCATCTATCAGGTCGATGGTCTCTGAGTTTGCTTGTTGGGCTTTGGCGATGGCTTCCAGGATGACTTCCTCGGAAACCTCGTTGGCGCCCGCTTCAACCATGAAGATGGCGTCCTTGGAGCTGCTGACCACCATGCTGAGCGTGCTTTCAATGCTCTGCTCGTAGGTGGGGTGGATGATGTATTGACCATCCAGGTAGGCGATACGGCAGGATGCCACTGGGCCGTCAAAGGGAATCTGGGAGATTGAAAGGGCGGCTGATGCGCCGATCATACCCAGAATCTCAGGCGGGTTTTCCTGATCGGAGGAAAGCACTGTCAGAGTGATCTGAACGTCGTTATGCAGACCTTTGGGGAACAAAGGTCGGATGGACCGGTCGGTCAGCCTGGAAGCCAGGATACCGTCCTGCCCGGGTCGGCCTTCCCGGCGGAAGAAACTGCCGGGAATCTTGCCTACTGAATAAAGACGCTCTTCGTAGTCGACTGTCAGGGGTAGGAAGTCGATGTCTTCGGCTCTGGGCCTGCTGGACATCACTGCCGTGACGAGGACTATTGTCTCGCCTAAAGTGACGGTCACACTACCGTGGGCCTGGTTTGCCAGTTTCCCGGTCTCAAGGGTAATTGTTTTGCCGTCGATCTGGCTAGAAACCGACGTGGGGGTAGCAACTTGTGTAGCCATAATATGCCTAGGGCAACCTCGCAATAAATAACGTGCGCAATCGATAGATGGGGTGAGAGCTAGACGACAAACAACACCCTACATAGGGTGTTGTTGTGAGGGGAACTTATCTGCGCAGGCCGAGCCTGGTGATAAGTGTTTGGTAGCGGTTTACGTCTTCCGCGTTGAGGTACTTGAGGAGTCTGCGTCTCCGGGAGACCATTCCAAGGAGACCGCGCCGTGAGTGTACGTCCTTCTTGTGTTCCCGCAGATGTTCGGTCAGGGATTTAATATTTTCCGTGAGCACGGCAACTTGGACTTCAGCGGAGCCGGTGTCCTTGTCGTTGATTTGGTATTCCTTGATGATCCGTGCTTTTGTTTCTCCGTCTAGCATCAGGTGTGTTTTAGCTTCTCTCTCTTCTCTTCTTTTACGTTGCCCGAAATTATAGCATACGCCCATTTGGCGTTCAACGATATGGGCGTGAATGGGACCGTTGCACGCACCTTATGTTAGGCTTTGATTCGGAATCAGCCAACCCTATATCCTGCCCACCCGTCAACACCGATAAAAACCAGAAGATGACCACCAAAGACGCGATCAGAGAGCAGGCCTGGACGGCCATAGAGCAGGCCGGAGCCGCTCACACCAAGAAGGTACATGACCGCATCCCCCATTTCAGGAGCGCGGAAGAGGCTGCCCTACGGATATTTGAGCTTGATATCTGGCAGAACGCTCAAGTCATCAAGGGAAACCCGGACAGACCGTAAGGACCACTGCGACAAAGGGCGTTGGAAGAGGGCAAAACGGTGTACATGGCCGTGCCCAGGCTCAAGCAAGACCAATGCTTTGTGGAATTGGACCCAACAGTGATGAACGGCTCCCTGGAAGAAGCGTCAACAATCTCCGGTGCGTTCAAGCATGGCCGGTTGGTCAACGTGGAAGAGATGCGGCAGGTAGACCTGGTGATATCCGGCTCGGTAGCGGTCAACCGCTCGGGTACAAGAATCGGTAAAGGCGGAGGGTTTGCTGACCTGGAATATGGCTTGGCCGTAGCGGCGGGGATCGTACGTACTGAGACCCCGGTTGTAGGCACGGTCCACACATTGCAGGTGCTAGACCAGGAACTGCCTTGGACCCAACAAGACGTTTGCCTCGACTACTTCGCCACGCCCGATGAACTGGTCAAGTGCAACCCGACCATGCCCAGGCCAACAGGCATCTATTGGGAAGACCTATCTCCGGCTAAGATCAGCCAGATACCGGCGTTACAGAAGCTGCGAGCTGCTCTCTAGCTAAGCACTGTGAACCCGCTGGCCAAGCCGTGCCGACCGGTGGCGCTGAGAATCAACTCTGGCGCGTGCCCCCGGTGAAGGGCTAGCTCCTCTATGATCTGCAACGTGGATTCCATTCCTCGCTGCGGTGGGTTGGATTCCACACCCAAAGCGTTGGTCAGGTCCATGGTGTGGATGATCAACTCAAAGGTGCGGGTGGGCAGGTAGTCGATCAGCCGCATTCCTCCGGCCAATGTCCCCATGATGTGGTCGTCGCTCAGTTCTTCCAGCTTGTTTTTGACGTACATGGCAAATCCCCGCACCATCATCTTGGGGTCGTCGATTATCTCCAAGCCAGCAGCTCGGCCACGCTCGGCAATCTGGCCGTGGTCTACATCACTGGCCAATAGCCGCAGGAAATAGTCCACCGGTCTATCAAAGTCGACTTTGTCAGCCGGGGCAGCGGAGTAGCTGAGGACAGTGGTAAAGGAACGGTAGGTGTGTCCGACCAAATCGCGGACACACCACTCGCCGAGCGCCGGGGCTTCAAAGCCGTCAATGTCTATGGAATCGACGATGCTGGCAAAGTATTCACCAGCCTCCAGGTAGGTCTCCCTGATTTCTTGACCGCTCATCTAAGTCACCCGGCGGGTTAGGTTTACTGAGGTTGGGAACTAAGGCTGGCCGACTTCCCCTTCAATGTTAAGGGACTTCATCAAGTCTGTAAGTTCTGCCCAGGTCTGGTCTTCCACAAATATGCCGTCTTTGCGGCGAGCCTCCTCACGGTTCCACTCGATCTCACCCGGATAGAGGACCTCATCGAATCCAGCGGCGGGCGGCGAGTCCTTGATGTACTCAACGAATCCGTCCATATCCTTCTTGAACTCATCCACGTCCCGGAAGTGGGACAGGTTGAATGCGGCGATGAATACGCCGTCGTTGTGGCGGCCTTCGGGGTCGATGCCGTACCCCAGCCCGGTAAGCAAGCCGGAGAATACTTCCACCATGAACGAGAGGGCATACCCTTTGTGTCCTTGGTCGACGCCCACGGGAAGGATGGCCCCGCCAGAGTAGTAGTCGTTGGGGTTGGTGGTGGGGTTACCGTCTTTGTCCACGATCCAGCCCAAGGGAATCTCTTCTTTACGGTTGCGAGACAAAGCGATCTTGCCCAGGGCCACCGTGCTGGAGGCCATGTCCATCAACACTGGTCCGTCGAGGTTGCTGGGCATTCCGATGCTCATGGGGTTGGTGCCCAGTTTGCGGGCCACGCCGCCAAAAGGAGCAACGTGTTTGGGCGCAGCGCCGGAATCGGCCGTTATCAGACCGATCATGTTCTCGGCGGCCATCATGGTCGGGTAGTCACCCAGGCGGCCAATGTGGCTCTGGTGGTAAACGGTGACCGCGCCAACGCCGTTGGTCTTGGCTTTTTCGATGGCCAGCTTGGTGGCTTTTTCAGTCTGGACGAAGCCAAAACCCCAGTTGCCGTCGATTACGGCGGTGCAGGGAGCTTCTTTGACGATGTCGAAAGAGGCGCCAGGGACGATATGTCCGGCGTCGATGCGATCGACATAGGTTGGTGTCTGGATGATTCCATGGGAGTCGTGTCCGCACAGGTTCGCCTTAACCAGGTGGTTGGCCACGATCTCGGCCTCATCTTCTGGAGTGCCCTTGGCGCGGTAGATGTGATAAGCGACTTTATGCAAGTATTCGGGCGTAAAAACGGGCATGATTGAACCTCATCTGGAAAGTGCCCCTAGTCTAGTGTTCAGCATCGGGGTTTGTCCACCAACGAGAGGGCTGGCGTTTGCTTGTTGGCCCTTAACCAAGCGTGATATTCTGATGGCGTGTAATGCCCCTGTAGCTCAGTGGATAGAGTGCCGGCCTCCGGAGCCGGAGACGAGAGTTCGACCCTCTCCGGGGGTACCATCACATTTCAAATCTCCACTGGTTGATGCATTCCAAAAGCCCTGGTCAAGAATGACCAGGGCTTTTTGTTTTGGGAGTACATCACGGGCGTCAAACTGCTACTTTTCCGTACCTTGTGATGCCATATGGCGCCTTTTCCAAAAAGCGGTTCGAACGTAGCGGCGTACTCCGGTACGATTGATTAGTGTACTGAAATAGGAGAGGAGCCCGCATGCAACAAGAAAACAGGATCAATTTCGCCTCAGCCCAGCAATTGAACGTTCCACGCATGATAAGATTGCATCTGCAATCGGGGTGTAGCCCAGCGGTAGGGCGCCTGCTTTGGGAGCAGGAGGTCGGGAGTTCGATTCTCCCCACCCCGACCAGCGTAACAACTCCAGAAATCCCCTTCTTCCTCTATCCCTGCGTCACCACCCAGTTGAAAGCCCGCAGCTTGCCAAGTATGTGCCAGAGGGTGAGCACACGCTCATCGGCAAGATCCCTGTTGGGATCACAGACCTTTCCATCAACCTCACAGCCGTGGCAGACCTGGATATCGAACTCTGGGATGGCGATGTCTTCGTGGTCGGCTGGGAAGCTAACGGCGGCCGGGCTCAGATTCATGGTGAGGGAGAGACCACCGGTGATTACAACGACGTAGCCATCACCTGGAGCGGTTGGAATGGCATAGACGGCAACCTGGGAAACGAAGCCATCACCATCTCCGGCACAACAAAGAACACCTTTGTAATGAAAGCTTTTGGCTATGAGGGCGGCTCGGTCAAGGTGGATTATTCCTGGGAGGGTACCTACGTACTTGTCCATGCGGCCAGCGGTGCGGGACAGTTCTACAAAGCCGTGCCCCAAAACGGGAGAGTCACCATCGGCACCATTCCGGCAGGTGTGGACAATCTTCAGATCGACCTGGTTGCAGCCAAAGATCTGGACATAGAACTCTGGGACGGCGACACCTTTGTGGTTGGCTGGCAAGTGGGCGGCAAGCCAGCTCTGATCTACAGCCATTCTCCGGTCACCGGGTTTTACGGCGGAGTGATAATCGACTGGACCGGATGGGACGGCTCCAACGGAAATAGGGGAGACGAGTCCATCCACATCTCCGGCACCACCCAAAATCCATTGTTGATGAAGGTTTTTGGCTACCAAGAAGATATTGTCAGCGTAGATTACACCTGGGGTTCCAGCCCGGAACAGACGGCTTCGTTATCGGCACAGACCCCAACCGCAACCCCGGCTCCAACGCCCTCTCTCACACCTGACCCAACACCAGCCCCTACGCCGACCTCGACGCCAAGTCCCACTCCCACGCCAACGATTCAGCCCATCTAAACGGCAGCACAGAAGACAAAGACCTGGATCGGAGGCACCAACGGTAGCTGGAGCCAAGACGTCAATTGGAGTCCCTTTGGCGTTCCTACCGGTAGTGAACCGATCGTCATCGAAGGCAACCCGGATGAGGTCCATTCGCCAATCCTCACTTCTGATTTCACGCTGACCACGGGAACGCTCAGCATTGGCGGCGTCAACTCTGTTCTAAGTATCACCGAAGGGGCAACCTTCACCAATTTTGGGACCGTCGATGTCAAGGGCGAAATCCGGAACGATGGGTCGACGGTCAATAACGGCACGTTCAACAACGAAGGCACGATTCTCACCTCTGGAAAGACATCCAGCTTTGTGAACCATGTGGGCGGGGTATTCAACAATACGAAGATTGGCACCAACACGGGTGTGATTGCCAACGCCTGCGGCGGAACGGTCAACGACTCCGGGATTTTGAGCAGCGTCGAATTAGCGCCCTGCATCTGGAGCGGCGCCGGTGGCAATGACGATTGGTCCAATCCGGCCAATTGGGTCAACGGCCTTACTCCCGCTGCCAATCACCCCATCTTGATAAACGGCGAAGGTGGCAAGCCTGCCAAGGTGACCGTAGACATCTATCTTGTGGTCGAGTCTCAAACTCTGAGCGTCAGCGCCGGAGATACCTTGACCGTTGGACGCGGTCGGTTCCCGGGCATAAGCCTGACCATCAAGGAGCAGGGCGGGCTGTTGATCAACCATGGCACGGTATTCGTGTCGAATTACTCCAGGCTTCAGCATGATGCCCCAACGGCCTTCAACAACAAAGGTAAAGCCCACAACGCCTGCCGGGGTGCCGTGTCTGCGAGCGGCGTCACCGGAGCTTCGGTGATCCAGGACGCGTGTTTCTGGGACAGCGGCGGGGTCACCAACAACTGGTCAGACGCTGAGAACTGGGATGCGGATATCGTTCCGAATTCCAACGATGCCGTCTTGATCAGAGACACTGACGGTGCACTCACCACCGTAAATCTTGACGAGTCCTTTGATATCAACTCCCGAGGGCTTTTGACGGTCTCAGATGGGCAGACGCTGAATATCGGACCGGACGTTGCCCTGCGTATAGCAGACCAGTCTCCTGGTGGTTCCATCTGGATCGACGGCACCGTCAACCTCAATGGTGGAAGAATCCAGAACCAGAACACCGGCTGATCATCAACAAGGGAACCCTGAACATAACGGATGGTGAATTGATCAATGACGGCACGTCTCTGGTTAACAAGTCTTCCGGCACCATCAACAATGTCGGCGGTCTGATCACCAATGGGGCCGGTGCCGGGTTCACCAACCACGGGACCGTGGTCAACGACGCCGCCTCCAATTTCGTTCTCCGTAACGCAGCAACGCTGACCAATAGTGGTTCATTCACCAACGCCGGTGTGTTCAATACCACCAGCGGCGGAGGGAACGTCGTAATCGGCTCCGGTGGCACACTGGTCAATTCCGGGACCTTGAACCAGGGTGGCGTGGGGGTATTTTCAGCCAAGTCTGGGTCAAAGATCACCAACTCGGGCCGTATCAACGTGTTTGAAAGCCTGCTCGATAACGGTGGTTCGATCGAGAATTCTGGGATCGTGGAAGTGTTCCATTTCGGCGCCTACCAGAACCTGTCGGGAGAGTTGAACAACCGCACCGGAGGCACTTTGACCATCACCGGCTCAGTTAACAACCTTTCTAACAGCATCATCAACAACTCCGGTGAGATCGCGAACAACCGCACTTTGGTCAACGCCGGTACCATCACCAACTCCTGCGGCGGCACACTCACTGGCCCGGTCAACGGAAACCAGCCAGTAGACTCCTGTTCAATCGTTTAACCCTCTATCTCCAAAACCCCTTAAGGCCATTGACTAACCCTGTCTAACCGTTAGAATCGCACCAGCCATCCAGCTTCCTAATAGGATTCATCGGTGCTAATCAAAGGGGGTCGTCATGCGTCTTGAGAATAAGGTCGCTTTCATAAGCGGCGGAGCCCGCGGCATGGGCGCTGCGGAGGCCATGCTCTTTGCCAAAGAGGGCGCCAAGGTTGTCATTGGCGACGTGTTGGACGAGGAAGGCCGCCGAACCGAAGCGGCCATCCATGACCTGGGCGGTGATTGTCTCTATGTGCATCTGGACGTCACTAGCGAAGACAACTGGAACTCCGCCATCGCCGAGACTACAGAGAAGTTCGGCAAGCTGGACATCCTGGTCAACAACGCGGGAGTGGTCTCCCTCGTGGGTCTGGAAGACATCAGCATGGACGAATGGGACCGGGTGATGGACATCAACTCCAAGGGCGTGTTTCTCGGAACCAAAGCCGCGATTCCGGAGTTGCGAAAGGCCGATGGTGGATCCATCGTCAATATATCGTCTATCTCCGGCATTGCTGGCCAGTCTTATATCTCGGCTGTTTACAACGCCTCCAAGGGCGCGGTGCGTCTCTTCACCAAGTCCACGGCCATCCAATACGCCTCTGAAGGCATCCGAGCGAATTCCGTGCACCCAGGCCCTATCGATACCCCGATGACTTCTTTCCGGCAGGGTGACCCCGACGCTGAAGCAGCGTCCTTGGCCCGTATTCCCATTGGACGCACAGGCAAGCCAGACGACATCGCCTACGGTGTGCTATACCTGGCTTCAGACGAGTCATCGTTCGTGACCGGCACCGAGTTGGTCATAGACGGCGGCTACCTAGCCCAATAAACGCTCAGCCCCGCTCAGCCGCGGGGGGCGAATACGCTGGCGCGGTTCCTCGGGTATGACTTATTTTGGAGAGATATAGTGCAGAAGAAAGTTCTTGACGGGAAGATTGCTATTGTTACCGGGGCTGCCAGTCCCCGTGGGTTGGGGCGGGCGATGACTGAGGCTCTGGTCAAGGCCGGAGCTAGGGTGTCGATGATGGACATCAACCAGCAGTGGCTGGATGAGACTTCCAATTACATGCGCGAGATTGGAGGCGACGATTGTGTCATGACCCAGGTCGTAGACGTCACCTCCATCGGCGAAGCAGAACGTTCCATCGAGCGCACTATCGAGGAGCTGGGTGGACTGCATATACTGGTCAACAACGCCGGAGTCGCCCCTCCAAAGATGCTGTTGGGCGGCGAGACTGAAAACAAGTTCTGGGAGATTTCCGCCGAGGAATGGGACCGGGTGGTGGCGGTAAACAGTAACGGCCCCTTCTATATGACCCGGACCGTTGTGCCCTACATGCTGGCCCAGGGCTGGGGCCGCATCATCGGTGTCACCACCAGCATGAACACCATGTACCGCGCTGGTGCTGCGCCCTACGGTCCGTCCAAAGCTTCCCATGAGGCGTTGATCGCCATGGCATCCAGGGAACTGGAGGGCACTGGTGTCACCGTCAACGTGCTCGTACCGGGAGGCATGGCCAGCACCGATCTGATTCCCGACGATACGGATTACCAACGGGAAGCCATGATCAACCCGGATGTGATGATGGCCCCGGTGGTCTGGCTCTCTTCGGACGAATCAGACGGCATCAACGGCCAAAGGTTCATTGGCTATCATTGGGATGAAAACCTCCCGCTGGAAGAACGCCTGGAAAAATCAGCTGCCCCCGCCGCATGGCCCCAGTTGGGTGCTCAGGCAATCAGGATGGGCCCGCGAAACCAGTGACGTTTTAGGCAAAACCTGAAGACACAGTACTGAGGGTCTCGCACTCTTGGCCACAGGCCTAAGTGGCAGAACCCAAACCAAAATCCCTTCCCCCCCAGCGGGGGAAGGTTAGGATGGGGGAACTTATCTGGGGATTCCGGGTTCATAGAACCAGAATCCGCCCTTCAACCCGCCCTGGCTCCAAATCCAGCAACCCGATACTCGGCACAACCTTGAAACGTCGCTTACCCGCCGCACCCGGGTTGAAAAAGGTCAGGCCAGACCGTTCCTCGTGGAAGGCGTAATGGCTATGCCCATACACCACGGCGTCGGCCCCTTGCTCTCGGTAAACAGCAAGCCCGGCCTCATCGCCCTCTTTCGGAACCTTCACGATGTGCGTCAGGTAGATATGGCAGCCGCCCAGATTGAGGGTCTCTATCTCCGGATATTCCGACTCCGGTCCCTCGCGGTCATTGTTCCCACGCACCGCCGTCACTGGGGCTATGTCCGAAAGCTGCTCAATGATCTGG
>MDTC01100131.1_pt1 | contig 12541 bp, 8 predicted proteins | sample 811181 | NCBI WGS metagenome assembly MDTC01 (sample SAMN05326644, study PRJNA326480) | marine metagenome | isolation source: seawater | place: Pacific Ocean: North | collected 2011 | reverse complement strand
TGCGTAGACGTAAAAGAAATGATAAATCAAATGCCAGGTTGGATTCCGGAAACGTGTGCGTATCGATTAAGGGCGCAAAATAAACCTTTATTTGACTGGCACCCATTACTAGATAAAACAAATACACTGATCCATAAATCCGATATTTCTATAATCGGAAAATGTGTGTCAGAGGATCACGTTCACCCAGATGGGTATCATGAGCATGTTGTTCGCTGGGTGGGCGCTTAGCGAAAATGACTGTTGGTTATAATTATTGGTTAATTTGGTTTTTATACACTAGTGCCGGAGTTATTTTCTATGCGACGCTATGGTGGTTAACCTCGTCGCGCTCGGTTAAATGGGGTAATTATTCACTTAGAGCCATGGCTGCCGCGATTATTTTTACCCCTTGGTACGCTAATACTCAAGGGGCTGCATTAGCTCCGGCGTTAATGGTATTTGCGTTAGATTTTATAACCATCGGTAGTACTACTTCGTTGCGAGCAGCGACGCCTTTGTTTGTGGTAATTATTCTAACGCAACTTATATCTTCATTTTTATACCTGTCTAGAAGACGGCGTTTTAAAAAATAAAGTTAACTTCAAGATGGTTGTCATTTCACTAGAATGTCTGGTAGAGGTTTTGAGACGTTGAATAACGAAATTCTTCATTATTGGTTTAAGTTTACTTCTTGGAAAGCTAAACTACTTTTAGTATTAATAATAACGCCCGTCTCTCAGATATATGCAAGTCCATATTTGAATCTAAAGACTTCTTTGGGTGATTTTTCAATAGAGCTGTTTGAGCAAACTGCCCCCATTACTGTTAATAACTTTCTAAGTTACGTTGAATCGAAACGCTATGAAGGTACTGTAATTCATAGATCTCTACCAAATTTTGTAGTGCAAGGTGGTTGGCTTAGTTATGACGAAAGTAAAAATTCTCTGAACAAGATAGTGCTAGAGGAGACAATTCGAAATGAATATAACATATCGAATATTAGAGGGACCATAGCAATGGCCAAGTTGGCAGGGGATCCCGATAGCGCTTCAAGTCAATGGTTTATAAATTTAAACGATAATAGTGCTAATTTAAATGTACAAAACGGTGGATTTACAGTATTCGGTAGGGTGGTTGGAGATGGAATGAATGTAGTGGACGAGATTGCTGCACTTAATACCTATGTATTGAACACGAATACATTGGGCAGACTTTCAGATTTTCCTCTTGCCAATTTCTCTGGAATTATAAGCTCGGACAATTTCGTAACGATCTCTAGTGCAAGTAAAATAAAAGAGATTACGGAGCCTAATTATTATCATGAGGAAAGCAAAGAATTAAGGATACAGGTCAGCGCTGGTGGACCCGATGTATATTCTTTAGCTTTTTCAATAGAAAAAACCGTGCCTGATGTGGTGTTTAAGCTTGAGTTGAGCAGCATGCACGTTTTGGCGAAAAAAGAGGGAAAGGTGGCAGTATTTACAAGCTCGAGTGGTTTGCTTTTAATACCAGAATTATACGTAGGAGGCATTGTTGCTTTTAGAAATCTCGAATTAAGTTTAATTGATCCAGTTCGATTTCTATTTAAGCTAGAATCATTCGAGGAATTATAAAAATAATTCTAGTTAATATTATCCCTCGAAGTAAAAAATCACATTTTTCCGCTGTATTAAACTCGAATTGGCGATTAAAATAGCAGCCTTTTATTAGCTGTGGAAGAAATTAATGAATTTTACTGGTACTGAGGAATACGTTGCTACAGAGGAATTGCAAATGGCCGTCAACGCGGCTATTAGACTTCAAAAACCGCTGTTAATTAAAGGAGAGCCTGGAACGGGTAAAACCATGCTCGCTGAGCAAATTTCAAAGGCGCTTAATATGCCCCTGATTCAATGGCACATTAAGTCAACGACAAAAGCACAACAAGGCTTGTATGAGTATGACGCCGTTTCCAGATTAAGAGACTCTCAGCTTGGCGACGAGAAAGTTCACGATATAGCGAATTATATAGTCCAGGGAAAAATTTGGCAGGCGTTTCAATCTGAGGCCCAAACGGTCTTATTGATTGACGAAATAGATAAAGCAGATATTGAATTTCCCAATGACCTGCTGCTTGAATTAGATAAGATGGAATTTTTTGTTTATGAGACAAAGGAGCTTATAAAAGCTAAAACTAGGCCTGTAATTGTGATCACCAGCAATAATGAGAAAGAACTACCGGACGCATTTCTGCGCCGGTGCTTTTTTCATTATATCGAATTTCCAGATACCGTTACTATGGAGAAGATAGTTAATGTGCATTATCCGGATATTAAGAAAGAACTAATTAGTCAGGCAATGGACGTGTTTTTTGATGTTAGAAAAATACCTGGTTTAAAAAAGAAGCCATCAACTTCAGAACTAATTGATTGGCTTAAGTTGCTAATGGCTGATGACCTTCCTGAAGATATATTAAAAAACCACGATGCTAAAAATGCTATCCCCCCATTATATGGGGCTCTTTTAAAAAACGAACAAGACGTCCATCTTCTAGAAAAATTAGCATTTATGCATAGGGCTAAGAGTTAATGCTCATAAATTTTTTTATGACTCTTAAACAAGAAAGGATACCTGTTTCGTTCACAGAGTTATTTGCATTGCTAGAATGCTTAAAACAAAATGTTATTTTCGGAAATGTTGATGAGTTTTACTACTTATCTCGGCTATGTTTAGTAAAAGACGAAAAAAACTTTGATAAATTTGATATTGCCTTCGCAAAATATTTTGAGAATTTTGAGATATTTGATGATCTTTCGATTGCGCAAATTCCAGACGAATGGCTTAGAAAGCAATTAGAATCGATGCTTACCGATGAGGAAAAGAAGAAAATTGAAGCGCTAGGTGGCTTAGAAAAATTAATGGAAGAATTTAAAAAGCGTATGGAGGAACAGAAGAAGCGGCATCAAGGTGGAAATAAGTGGATAGGCACGGGAGGAACATCACCCTTTGGTGCTTATGGTTATAATCCGGAAGGGATTCGAATAGGACAGGAGTCTGGTAGAAATCAAAGAGCGATCAAGGTATGGGATAAGCGTAACTATCGAGATTTAGACGATAGTGTAGAGATTGGCACTCGAAATTTAAAATTGGCGTTAAGGCGACTTAGAAAGTTCGCCAGAACTGGTTCTGACGAAGAGCTAGACATGGATGATACTATTTCATCAACCGCAAAAAATGCTGGCTTGCTCGATATAAAAATGGTTCCCGAGCGTCATAATTCAGTAAAAGTTTTGCTTTTTTTCGATGTTGGTGGCTCTATGGATCCTCATGTTAAACTATGTGAAGAGCTATTTTCAGCAGCTCGAAGTGAGTTTAAGCATTTGAAGTATTATTACTTTCATAATTTTTTGTATGAATCTGTCTGGACTAAGAGCCATAGAAGGCATGCTGAAACGACTTCGACTTTTGACATACTCAATAAGTATTCTAAGGATTATAAAGTGATATTTGTGGGGGATGCGACTATGGCTCCTTATGAAATTACACACGCGGGCGGAAGTATAGAGCATTATAACGAGGAGGCTGGAGCCGTTTGGCTTAAAAGGATTGAAGAGGCGTTTAATCATTTGGTCTGGGTCAATCCGACACCTAAAGATTTTTGGGAGCACAGCTACTCGATAGAAATCGTTAAAGAATTAATTGAGGATCGCATGTTTCCTCTTACCGTTAAGGGACTTGAAGATGCGATGGCTCTTTTAACAAAGTAATATTCAATGATAGAAAAATTACCAGAAAACCTTAGCCCGCAAAAATACGAATCTCTATCAGAGGTGGTTAATTATATAACTACATCGCATGGGTCATTACCCGCATTTACTTGTTTTGGAGCAACTCTTACCTATGCCCAATTAGATGATTTGAGTAGCCGATTCGCGAGCTATTTACAGAAGGAAACAAATCTAAAGGTCGGGGATAGAATAGCGATTCAGTTACTCAATTTATTACAGTTTCCAATTGTACTGTATGGGGCTATAAAGGCTGGGTTAGTCGTCGTCAATACCAACCCTTTATATACGTCAAAGGAAATGGCTCATCAGTTTGTAGACTCTGGTGTTAAAGCTATAGTTATTCTGGAAAGTTTTTGTGACAAACTGGAACGCATACTACCGCAAACCGATATATCAACAATAATTGTTACAAATTTAGGTGAATTGCAGTCACCAATGCGTAAGCAATTGATTAACTTTGGTGCGAAGTATCTTAAAAAAATTGTACCAAAATACTCTTTACCAAATGCTATATATTTTAAAGATACTATATCAGCCCCGGCCGATTATTCTGCACCCGTGGGTATAGGTAAGGGGGATGATGTTGCGGTTCTGCTTTATACCGGCGGGACCACTGGCTTCGCAAAGGGTGCTATGCTGAGCCATAATAATTTAATCTCCAATATGATGCAGTTACGATCTCGTACATTGCTATTAATTGAAGATAAGACAGAAAATATTGCTGCTCCTCTTCCTCTGTACCATAGTTATGCTTTTTTACTACACTGTTTGGCTATGCCTTATGCTGGTAATCATAATTTATTAATTCCTAACCCTAGAGATTTAAATTCTATTGTTAAGTTATTTAAGGGTATTACTATCAATGGATTTGTTGGAATAAATACCCTTTATCTAGCTTTGCTTCAACACAATAAATTTAAGTCTATTCAGTTTGATAAACTGAAATTTTGCGGGGCTGGAGGGATGCCAATGTCCACAGCCGTGGCTAAAGAATGGGAAGAGGTTACTGGTTGCGAAATTATTGAAGGTTACGGTTTGACAGAATGCTCTCCAGTAGTTTCTGTCAACATTCCAGGGAGAGTCAGATTTGGGACGGTTGGAGAATTAGTACCAGAAACCGAGGCTAAGGTTGTAGATGATCAGGATGTTGAAGTAAATCAAGGCGAAAGAGGAGAGCTTTGGGTCAAGGGTCCGCAGGTAATGCTCGGCTATTGGGATAAAGCCACTAATGCCGTTCAGTCGATTGGAGAAGAGGGTTGGTTTAAAACAGGGGACTACGTTGAGGTAAGTCAAGACGGGTATATCTCCATCGTCGATCGAAAAAAAGATATGATTTTAGTTTCCGGATTTAACGTTTTTCCTAACGAAATAGAAGATTGGGTGAATCAGCATCCCGAAGTATTAGAGTGTGCGGCAATCGGAGTCCCAAATGCTCGTACCGGTGAAGCCATCAAATTATTTGTTGTGACAAAAGGCGGGGAAATCTCCGTGGAAAAACTTATTACTCATTGTAAAGAAGGTTTAACGGCCTACAAAATCCCTAAAGAGTTCTCTTTTGTAAAAGATCTGCCTAAATCAAATATTGGCAAAATTCTTCGCCGAGAATTGCGAGGTTAACATTGTCTTACGTTCTCTAAAATATGTTACGTAAAGAGAAATAACGATGTTAAACGCACTTGAAAAGCAATTAAAGTTCTGCCGAACTAAAGATTTTTACAGCCTCTCAAGGCGAATCAAGTCATTAAAAAAATCTAAGTCATCCGATGGACTAAGAAAATTATCAGATGACCTAGAGAGATCGATAAATCATTGCGAGGCCCGTAAGAGAAATATCCCGAAGAAGATTAATTATCCATCGACACTCCCGATTTCCAGAAAGTCATCAGATATTAAAAGCTTAATAATTGCTCACCAAGTGATAGTTGTGACAGGCGGTACTGGTTCTGGAAAAACAACGCAACTACCTAAAATATGTCTAGATGCGGGTTTAGGAATTAGAGGTTTGATAGCGCATACCCAGCCCCGTAGACTTGCGGCAACTTCTGTGGCTAACAGAATAGCTGCAGAATTAAATAGCGAAGTAGGAGATTTGATTGGCTTTCAAATAAGGTTCAACGACCGAATAAAAGAAAGTACTTGTATCAAGCTAATGACCGATGGGATTTTGTTAGCAGAAATACAGAACGATGAGTATTTATCTTGTTACGATACTATTATCATAGATGAGGCTCACGAAAGATCTTTAAATATCGACTTTCTTTTGGGTTTTCTAAAGAATCTTTTAAAGAAAAGGAAGGACTTAAAATTAATAATTACTTCCGCAACAATAGATGTTGAGAAATTCTCAGCTCACTTCGATGATGCCCCTATAATTTCCGTCGAGGGTCAGGCATATCCCGTTAAAACGGTATACGCGCCAGTTGTTGAAGATGAAGAGAAAGGTGTAAGTGTCTTAGATGGTATAGTAAATAACCTTAAATTGATTTGTGAAAGAGATCGGAAAGCTAAAAAGATAAGCGGGGACATATTAGTCTTTCTGAGTAGTGAGAGAGAGATTCGGGAGGCAGCACAAGCAATCAGAAAAGAAAGAGTTAATGACACAGAAGTACTGCCCTTGTACGCTAGGCTTAGACATTCGGAACAAACGAAAATATTCAAATCACACTCAGGGAGGCGTGTCGTTCTCTCTACCAATGTCGCCGAAACATCATTAACGGTTCCTGGAATAAAATATGTTATTGATAGCGGCCTCGCACGTATAAGTCGCTATAGCATCCTTTCCAAAGTCCAAAGACTTCCAATAGAAAAAATTTCCCAAGCGAGTGCTAATCAACGTAAAGGAAGGTGTGGGCGTCTAGAAAACGGAATTTGTATTAGACTTTACTCCGAGAATGATTTTAACGCCAGGCCTGTCTTTACTGACCCGGAGATAAAACGAACAAATCTTGCAGCCGTTATTTTACGAATGTTATCCCTAAGATTAGGAAACGTCGAAGCATTCCCGTTTCTGGAGCACCCGTCGCCGAAGACTGTGAACGAAGGATTCAAGCTGCTTTTCGAACTAAATGCGCTTAACAATGCCCGTAAATTAACGGTTATTGGCAAACAAATGGCGGCGCTTCCTGTTGACCCTAAAATGGGCCGAATGTTGGTTGCTGCGAATGAATTATTTTGCTTAAAAGAAATACTAATAATAGTAAGTATGCTTAGTATACAAGACCCAAGAGAGCGAAATAATGAAAGGAAGGAAACCTTATTAGAGAATCCAGAAAGTAAGAATAATGAAGCTTCAGATTTCATGTGTTTTATCGATCTCTGGGAAAACTATGAGACTATGCGGAGGTCTTCCACACAATCCCAGCTAAAAAAATATTGTAAAGAAAATAATCTGTCTTTTTTACGCATGCGTGAATGGAGAGAAATACACAAGCAATTAGCCCTTGGTTGCCGAAAGCTAGGTTTCAAAATCAACAAAAATAATGGCACCTATTCTGCGATACACAAAAGCGTAATTGCTGGTTCATTAAATCAGATAGCTACTAAAGCGGAAGGCAAACAATATATCGGCAGTAGAAACAAGCGATTTGTTCTCTCAAAATCCTCCGTTATTTCAAAAAGTAATCACAAATGGATTGTTAGTGGTGAGTTAATAGAAACATCTCAAATCTTCTCCAGTATTGCCGCTAAAATAAAGCCCGAGTGGATTGTAGTCATGGCTCCTCACCTTGTAAAAAAGGAAATTTTTGGGCCCCATTGGAGTAAGAAGTCACAAAGCGTTCAAGCATTTCAAAAGGTGCGTTTATACGGCCTGGTAATTATCGAAAAGGCCTTGATAGATTTTTCTAGTGTTAATCCAACGGAAGCGCACAAAATATTTATTTCTGAAGGTTTGGTTGCGGGAGACCTGAGAATCAAGGCAAATTTTTTCGTTAGGAATAAGCAATTCTTGCGAGAGCTTGAAAAAGAAGAGGAAAAATTGCGAAGACCTCAGCTTATAGTTAATGAAAACGAAATAACTAGATTTTATGAAGACCGAATTCCTGCTCATATTAATTCAACAGCTGATCTGACGAGCTGGCTAAAATCAGCTTCAAAAAATAATCAAGCTTCACTGATTATGAGTTATGAAAACCTGATAACTAACGATTTTTCGAAGCTTTCATATAAAAACTATCCCGATTCCACATTAATAGATAGAAATAAACTGGCTATAGATTACATTTTTGACCCCGACTCTATTAGGGATGGAGCGACAGTTGACGTGCCCATCAAAATCATTAATCAAATAAAGCAAAAAGATATTGATTGGTCGGTTCCCGGTATCATTCGCGAGAAGTGTATATTTTTGTTAAAAGGGCTCCCGAAGAGTGTGCGTAAAAAAATAATCCCTATTAGTGGTTTCGTTGATGAAATATTGCCCGAGATGTCTTCTTTAGGGGGTGATATTGTTGACAATCTGTCTCGTCAGCTTATTTCCAAGAAGGCTATTCAGGCTAAGCGAGATGATTTTCTAAGTATAGAGTTACCTTCCTATTTAGTTATAAAAGTCCGAGTTAAGAATAACTCTGGCAAGGAACTTTGTGCGGGAGATAATTTAGATGAACTAAAAATAAAGTGCCAAGAACTAGATAAAAAACTGTTAATTGGTGAGGTAGAGGAGTCGAAGTCACACTCTATAGAGAGGTCGAATTTAATCGACTGGGATTTTGATGAGCTTCCTGAAAAAACAGAAATTGGAGAAAAGCTCGTAGTAATTCGTTACCCAGCACTGGTAGATAACGAGAGCTCGGTCGCTGTCGAATTGTTTTCTGATCAGAGAGAGGCGCAAGATAAGAATCGTCTTGGATTAATTCGTTTATATATGTTTAAAACTGTGCAGCAGAGGAATCTGTTAAAAAAACGATTTAATAGACTACTAAAAGAATACGCATTATATATTCCAAACCACCTGGAAGATTTAGTGGGTCAGGCGATTCGTGCGGCATATAGCAGTTCCTTTAACACAGCTAGGAAAACTCCTAGAACAAAGGAAGAGTTCTTAGGGTTATTAAATTCTGGAAAGTCTAAATTGTATTCCTCTGGGGAGGATATAGCGGATATTTTTACTGAAATACTGCGTCGTCGTTTTCACATTATCAAGGAATTATCAAAATTAACTGACAGTAGATTTAATTATCTAAAGATAGATATTGAAGGACAATTAAAAAACCTGATAACTCATCGAGTTTTGTCTGATAACAGTATTGAAACATTAAAAGAATTTCCTAGGTATATGAAAGCTATTGAGCTGCGACTAGGAAAGTACCCTCATTTTAGTAAAAAAGATGAAGAGTACTCTGGGAAAATCGCTAGTTACTGGTCTCAGTATTGTGATTTGACCAAAGAGGAAAACCAGAACAAATTCGAAGATATTGATTCGCTTCGATGGATGCTGGAAGAGTACAGGGTTTCTTTATTTGCTCAATCATTGGGTACAAAATTTCCCGTCTCCGCTAAAAGAATAGATAGACACTTAAAGCATCTAATGAATTGAAAAATCCAACGCAAGGTATAATAATTGTAGGATCAAAGCGTACTAAATTTCTTTTTCGGGAAATATAAGATGTATTTTTTATTGAATATTAAGAGTAAGAAGGTGTTGCCAGCTTTTGCTTTCTTTTTGATTTCCTTAAGTTTTTCGAATGCATCATTCGCAGAGTCCTATGCTCAATCGAATGACCCTTGGATTTTTGTAAACAGACAAGTATTCTCTTTTAATGATTATTTTGATCAGCTTCTTGTCCGGCCTATCTCGTCATCCTATCTTATTTTTTTGCCTCAAATGCTAAGGTCAAGAGTTAGTAATTTTTTTAATAATGTGCAGGATATTAATATCGCTGTAAATAACGCTTTGCAATGGAAGTTCGATGACGCCGTCTCTGACTCGGTACGTGTTTTTATAAATTCAACTGCCGGATTAGCTGGGTTTTTCGATATTGCAAGTGACATGGGCTTTGAGCGACATGAAGAAGATTTCGGCCAAACCCTAGGCAGATGGGGCATAAGAGAAGGGCCTTATATTTTTCTGCCAGTATTTGGTGCAAGTAATTTGCGGGATACGGTTGGAATGGTAGTGGATACTGCATTTAATCCGATGCAGTACCATGATGAATTTCTGTTAAAATTCGCACTCTATTTTATCGATGAGATCGATTCTAGGTCTTCTTTGCTTGCGTATGATGAGCTTATCACGGGGGATAGGTATTTATTTGTACGAGAAGCCTATATCCAAAATAGAAATTTCGTAGTGAATGACGGAAATATTATTGACGAATTTGGAGAGTTTTAAGACTAGATATTATTCTTCGATTTTGGACCGTTCTTTAACTTTTAGCTTAGACTTGATGAAATCAGAATGCGATACGTAGGTTAGTTCCGCTATTTTTCGTATTAAGTAATCTTCATATTTGTCTAATCGTTGGTCAGAGAAGGCAATATTCCACATACTTTCTATCATTTCTACTTTTTCTTCATAAACATATTCGTCGTTTATTAAACGAGTAAATTCATAGAGTGAAGTTGCTTCGTCTGATTTATTTTTTGCAAGCTCCATAATTTGATGAAGGTCATCATAATTTGAATTTAACTTCTTATTTAGAATTTCTAAAACCTTTTTGGACTCTCTTTCATCAATTTCGTAGTCACTTTTTACCACTTCTATCAATAAAGCTGCATATGCTAATTCTACCCCAAGAGAATTAGCGTGATTTTCATTGTCTGAATTATTTTTCCGATTTGAAAAAATGTTTTTAATTAAATTCATCATAATAAGATATATTATTTTGGTCAGAATACTGGATAAAACGCATTGTAGTTGATGATAAAACGGATCTTAGCCGACAAATTGTAGCGCGTTTATAACAATATCTATACCGGCATTTTTGTGGTGGGAGTTTTCACTCAAATATCTTCGGAATTGCTTTCCTCCAGGCTCGCCTTTAAAAAGGCCTAAAATATGGCGCGTCATATGCTTTAAGAGAGTGCCCTTTGAAAGTTCTGATTCTATGTAGGGAAAATATTCTTCTAGATAATCTATTCGACTTTTATTAGTAGTAGTATCCCCGAATAAAGTGCTGTCTACTTGGTGCAAGAAAAATGGATTTTGGTATGCTTCCCGACCGACCATTACGCCATCCAAATTTTCTAAAAATAACTGAATTTTTCTAAAATCATTAATTCCCCCGTTTATTATAATTTCCAATTCAGGAAATTGTTCCTTTACAGTAAGAACACGGTCGTACTTCAGCGGAGGTATCTCGCGATTTTCTTTTGGACTCAGACCTTTGAGGATAGCTTTTCGTGCATGTATTATGAATGTCTGACAACCCGCTTGGGAAACTTTCCCTATAAAATCAAGTAATTCGGGCTCTGAGTCCATATCATCGATCCCTATCCTGCTTTTTACGGTAACAGGAACTTCAACAGCATCCTTTATCGATTTGACGCAATCTGCTACTAGCTTAGGATTCGCCATAAGGCATGCTCCAAAATCACCCGATTGCACACGGTCGCTTGGACATCCGACATTAAGGTTGATTTCATCAAAACCAGTAGCTTCGGCTAATTTAGCACCTCGAGCTAGCTCTTTAGTATTTGAGCCTCCTATTTGAAGTGCAACAGGGTGTTCTTCTGGATTGTAGTGGAGTAAGTATTTTGCATCCCCAAATTCTAGAGCAGCGCTTGTTATCATTTCGGTATAAAGTAATGCATGTTTTGAGAACAATCTCAGGAAAACCCGATCATGGCGATCAGTCCAGTCCATCATTGGTGCAACGCAAAATTTTCTGTGTAACATTCTCAGGTTAATCTTCGTTATATCTTAGGTATAAATAATCCTTAGTTTAACCTAAATAACGTACTTAAGTATTACGATGCTCCGCGATATGAATAGTCAAAGATTCGCGTATAATTATGACACTGAGTGTTTGTTAAGAAAGAAATCATGAATAGAGTTAGAACTAGAATTGCACCATCGCCCACTGGTGATCCGCATGTAGGTACAGCCTATATAGCATTATTCAATCGATGCTTTTCCCATAAGAATAAGGGTGATTTTATCCTCCGTATTGAAGATACTGATCAGCTCAGGAGTACTAAGGAATCGGAAAAAGGTATTTTAGATTCATTGAGATGGCTGGGTTTATCGTGGGACGAAGGTCCGGATAAACCAGGAAAATATGGACCCTATCGACAGAGCGAAAGGGCTGAGATTTATTCTAAGCATAGTGATATTTTATTGAAGAATGGTAGAGCTTTTCATTGTTTCTGCTCTCAAGAAAGATTGAATGCATTACGACAAAATCAAATGCAAGATAAAATACAAGTTGGGTACGATGGCCATTGCTTAAATTTATCCGAGAAGGAAGTTCAAGATAAATTGGATTTAGGGGAAGATCATGTTATCCGGATGAAAATCCCTGAAACAGGAGAGTGTGCTTTTAATGATTTGCTTAGAGGAGAGATTCGTATTGAGTGGTCTCAAGTCGATATGCAGGTGTTAATAAAATCCGATGGGTTGCCTACCTATCATTTTGCAAATGTTGTCGATGATCACCTTATGGCTATTAGTCATGTTATTAGGGGTGAAGAATGGATAAATTCAGTACCCAAACATCTGCTTTTATATGAATATTTTGAATGGACTCCGCCGATATTTTGTCACATGCCTCTGTTGCGAAATCCGGATAAAAGCAAGCTAAGTAAACGGAAGAATCCGACCAGCATAGGATACTATAAGGCTATGGGGTATCTTC
>MDTC01261759.1_pt1 | contig 12542 bp, 12 predicted proteins | sample 811181 | NCBI WGS metagenome assembly MDTC01 (sample SAMN05326644, study PRJNA326480) | marine metagenome | isolation source: seawater | place: Pacific Ocean: North | collected 2011 | reverse complement strand
GTTTATTTTTTAATGATCTCATACCTGTTTTCGTTCGCATTCAACAGATCACTTTCACTTGCAAACATAGAAGATGGCCTTGTCAAGCAATTACTGGCAAACGCAAATTCATTTTTAAACAGCCTTACGTCCCTTGGCCATCCACTAAACAGTCTATTTCTTCTAACAACAGCTTGCCTAATCATACTAGGAATAATTGGCCGGAGCGATCGATTAGGCAAAGATATTCTTGCAATCTTTTTATCAATATGCTGGCTTGCTGAGCTGATGTCCATTAATCTTCTACTCATAGCTCCCATCAAAGATCCAAAGCTACTTTTGGCAGAATTGTTGCTGTTCCTGCCAATTGTTGTTGTTTCATTTACTTGGTGGTACTGGAGAATAAACTATTCATACTCAATAAGCAAAAAAGCAAAGCCAGAGGCAGAGCCAATTACATTCAAGATTCCGAGAACAACACTAAATTATTTATATCTTTCTATTGATACATTTTTCAAATACCAGCCTAGCTACGTCAGCTTTAACACCAAACGTGCAAAATCAATTCATTTATTTCACGCGATTGTAAAGCTGAATGTTCTAGGGCTTACGTTGGGACGTGCGGTGAGCTTAGCAACATCATTTTAACGACGATCAAAACATTCATCATTGTGGCAAATCAGAGATCTAAAATTAACTAACAAACAAGTGCCCCACTATCTGAAGCAGGGCATTAAGGTTTAAGAGGTTAAGCAATCAACAGCAACCGCATCTGAATCCATCTGCACATGGTTGACAGCAGAAGCGTTTGCCATCGTGGATCACAGCTTTTGTCACTTCGATGCTGCAGTCACAATCGGAGTTGCATTAGCATTTGATGAGATCGGTATTCGTGGTGATGACCGGAATTGAATAAGTCCTTTCTAGACCTGCACAAAGTTTCTCGATAGGGAGAAGACCGACCATGTAGATAGGCATAGCCATAAAAGCCAAAAACCGCCCCAACTGGAACCAAACAAAACTCGCAACGAGCACACCCCGAAACCCTTACAAAGCACCATCGGTAACTCACCAGAACTCGATGTAAGAAGAATCAGGCCTGATGGCAGATCACGACGACAGAGCAACTCTGCTGGCCTCCCCTAGGTGCCCTTCACTGGCGTTGGACACCATGGTTCGTCAATGAGAATCCCTTATGGAACTCGAATAACAGCACGAAGCCGGCAGAAACCGAATCACCGGCTGCACTTCTGACTGCTGGCCATCAAGGCCAGCTAGTCAATCGCCTCGAAAGACATACTGGCTTCACACGTTCGGTGCATGCAAGTTCAGATGGATTCAACTCACTGATGAATCCATCATTTTCCAGACTTCAATGGCACTGGAGCAAAGCATTTTTCTTGTGACTGGCTCAACTTTCCCACACAGCAGTCTGCTGTCGAAGACCGCACATTGCTGATCAGTATGAGCCATGTCATTAAGCGAGCTACATAGAACTAGCAATTAACAAGATGAGTCTCCGAATTCAACAACTTAAAGAGTTAAATCTAATTTTCCTTCATAATTCTAAAACGATAGATTTTAGATCAAGCTCATAGCCCTAGCGCTTTTTGGGCAACTCCACGCTCTGTGCCTTACAAGTCTCTCGTGCGTACAGAAGCGCAGCTTGAATATTTGAAGACTCTTTGAAACCCAAAACTTCAATGACATCTTCTGAATACCGTATGAAGTCAGCATTCGAAATAGCCTCATCTTTTCTAAGATTGCACAACAAAGTCAATGCTTGGTAAAGGGAAACATAACCTCCAACATACGATGTATCGCATCCCCGTTGATTTTGCTTCCGCAAATTATCCGTAAATTCTTGATAAACTTCTTGAGCCAAAGCTCCTGAGGATGCCAGAAAAAGAGCACAGATTAACGAGAGGAGCTTCATGAGCAAAACTGATTAAAAACAAAAGATTGATGATGATGCTATTTCAAAAGCACAATTAAAGCAAAAAGCTTCATCGCTCTTCCACAAGCAGATCGCACCATTGATTTTTTCTCAAATTATTATTAATAATTTCAATATCGAGCATCCCCTTGGTCGTGACTTTATACGTCTTATTGATATGCTTTTGCGCCTCTTCCTTACTCAGTAGATCATCCAAAATAAGATTGCAATAGACACCTATCAACATAACGCTCGCACCTGCTGTAATACCTTCACCAAATTTTTTATTCGCAATCTGCTGTAGCTGATCGTTGCTGATTTCCCGCATCTCACCCTGGGGCTGATCAGCAAGACCTGTCTGACAGCCCAATGGTGAGAACATCATGATTCCAATCAATAACAGCGGCTTCAATACAACCAAACCCTGTGTACGCATAGCTCGTTATCGTCGCTACAGCATTCATAGCGTGGACTTATGTCATTTGCCTTGAACACACCACCCCGACAGGTCCGTCCGGATAACTGTAATGAGGGCCCACTGCCGACAATCAATGAATTTCGACCACAACTCAATGGCATTGACTTACTACGACCTCAACACAACCCGATGAGGGTGTAGCGGATCATGGTGAGGGATCCAACCATCAGTCTTGACTCGGCAAGAAGTAAAGACTGATGACTTCGTCCAACCTAAAGAGTGGGGACCAACTATCTCGAGTACACAAAGAGGAGATCATGGCTAAAACAGAGACAAGCTACTGAAGCGATATGGAGTGGCACCAAACGGCCGACTGTGTAGAGGAAAAGCTTCAAACGATTCAGCAAATGCACAGGCTGAATGGGATTTCAGAGCTCATGGCACTAGCTGATTACTGCACCAAGAATCAATTGAAGACTGAGTTCATCACCAAAGAGCAGCACGATGCCCTTATTGACCCAGACAATGAGGATGGAGCGTGGGTTCTCCGTCGAAGCGGAGGAATAAGACTGAAGATCACATCTCAATCAGGAGAAGTAATCTTCAGCCTTCGCATCGAAGAAAACATCTGGCATGGTTATGCCGAGCATGTGGCTGACTGGTATAAATTTGCTGAGAATTCAAAAGTACTATTCCAAATTCCATCCAAAGATGAAACGAGCTGGCTGGTCTGAGGGGGCGACCCAAAAGGAGGAGCTCAGTGCCAAGAAAATCACCTGAATGGGGGATATGGATTCAGTTCATTTCCGTAAGGATGGATACATTGGAGGGAAGACCCCTTCTCGACTGAACCATTCACACCAAGCATGCCCCGCCAATTGCGGGGTTTTTACTGTCTAAGCACCGGCGTGGAAGCGGGGCAATATGCATTGGTGCCCTTACCTCTGTTTACTCAAGGACAGAGCCACGACTATCCGTGGAACAAGACACTAAGTATCACTGCGGAGATCAATCCCGGCCACAATGATGATGAGTATGTCGAACTGGGAGAGGGCTTGCCCAGTTGGTGATCAACGATCGAGGTTAAGGCTGATCACTCAATGCAGGCCAACTCTTACAGGCAATAAAAAAATGAAACGGATTAACTCCGTTGCTCTTACCTCTAGAGCAAGAGTTGGCACCGTTACGGTTGCGGAGACGAGGCTGGTGAAAGAGTGGCAGGATAACTCAAAGTTCCACGAAAGCAGCGCAACCGCTGATCGTTTTCAATTGTTCCAGGGTGAGTTGACTATTACTCATTGGGTGTTTCTTTAAATAGAAACACCATCTCAAAATGACGTTGGTCACAGACGCTAAGCGGTAATAAAAACCCCGCTCAAGAAAACGGGGATGCAAATCAAATCGCCATATTCACCATTCGCTCATAGGAAACATATTGGTAACAAGCGTCGATGAGCAGTTACTAGGTCGCTGATCTTTGATGAAAACTTTGCTTCGGCTCTTTGGTTCATACTTGTTCCACACTTTGTTGGTGCCTGCACCAACATCAGGTTCACTAATAAAGGAAACAAGATTGATCTTATTCCCACCAGAAATGGCAGACAGTTGATCGAGATTCAGTTCGTTCATTGACTTTAAGTGTGTTGAGGGGAGATGCCCTGCGGCTCACATACCATCTCCGGATTCAGCGTCTTACTCAATGACCTACCTCATACAGGACTGTGATCTTGCTCACAGGGTCAAGGCACACAAATAGATGAAATCAAGCCAATCACTCAATCAAAATTTCAGGCAAGTAACATGCAAAAGCTTTAATAATGACTACAGAGTGCCAAAAAGCTCTTGGACCGAAGAAATCTTCAAATAGCGTGATTAATGAATCGACTGCGCTGAAATTCCCAGCACGAAACTCATGGATCACATCAGTTGATTTCACTGATGAGCTGAACATAAGCTCCTTGAGGATCCTGCAACAGACTCTCATGAGTGCCCTGCTGGATCACCTTGCCTTCGTCCATCACCAAGATCAAATCAGCATCGCGGATCGTGCTTAAGCGGTGAGCAACAATCACCTGCGTACAGCCACGACGAGTGAGATTGGCGATCAGTTTGCGTTCAGTCTCTGCATCTAGCGCCGATGTGGCTTCATCCATGATCAGGATGCTCGGGTTACACACCAGAGCTCTAGCCAACTCCAGCCTTTGACGTTGACCACCAGAAAGGTTTCGCCCTCCTTCGCTAAGGAGCGTGTCGAGTCCTTCCGGCAATCCGCGTACCACCTCGAGGACTTCAGCTTCTCTACAAGCCTCGACCAGAATTTTGTCATCGATCGCTGGATTCCAGAGGCTGAGGTTGTCGCGCACACTGCAACCGAAAAGCTGAATCTCCTGCTGCACCATCGCCAAAGAGGAAACCACCACAGACCGGGGATGCTCCATCAAGGTTTTTCCATCGAACTGGATCGACCCACCGGTGGGTTGATGAAGGCCTGCCAACAACTTGGCCAACGTGCTCTTTCCACTGCCACTACCACCAACCAAAGCAACACGCATACCTGGATGGATCGTTAGCGACAAGCCATCGATCAGAGGAGCCTGGATTGCCGTGAAGCTGTACTTCAGCTCCTTGATTTCAATCCTGCCGCTGAGCCGCATGAGGGTCGATCCAGCTTTCAGCTGTTGGTCGCCGTTGAGAAGAGGGTCCTGAGGTTGTTCCAACACATCCTCAAGGCGTAGAACCCCGGCTGAAAAACCTGGCAATTGCTGCACAAAGCCAATCGCAGCCTCGATCTGCCCCTTGAGACTGAAAGCGATCGTCTGAGCCGCCAGCAACATGCCAAGCGTGAGCTCGCCCCGGATCACCAGAAAAAAACCAAGCAGAAGCACCGCCACTTCATTCAAGGTGGTCAGACCATTCGGGACCAGGCGCAGGCGGGCGTTGCGCAGCTGGAAGTCTTGAAGCGTGTTGAGCAAGCGGCTTTGGTATCCAGCAAAACGGCGGAACACATCGTGTTCAATCGCAGCAGCTTTAATCGTTTCGATATCGCGCATTGCGCTGACCACCACAGCCCCACTCTTGGCGGCATCCTTTTGCAGAGTCAGGCTTGCGTCTTTCTGAGTCCGCAAATTCCACTGCACCACAACGGCATTGATGCCAGTCGTTGTGAGAATCAACAGACCAAGCCAAGGGCTGTAGAGAAAGGTAAGGATCAGGTAAAAAACAAGCAGGACTAACCCAGTAAGCATCGGGATCAGACGCCCGCCGATGAACTCGGCGATGTCGAGGTTGGTGGCCATCCGTCCGGCAATATCAGACGCATAGCGTTGGCTGTAAAAACGCTCGGGGAGTCCAAGAATGTGATGCTCGAAGCCGATAGCGAAGCGGCGTGTCAAGCGCTTCTCGAGGCTGCGGGTTCCCACCAACTGCAGGTGTTGCAGCATCACTTGAAGACCAATGGTGAGAGCCATGGCCCAGAGCATCGGCTTCAGCCAGTTGTTCATTGCGTTGCCAATCACTTCATCCAGATAGATCTGGGCAAAAACCGGCATCACCAACTGGGGAAGAATGAGCAGCAATCCAGCGATGAGAATGAACGCCACCCCCATTGGCTCGCTGGACATCCGATGGAACACAATCGGCCACACCGATGGGGCCCGGCCGCCACGTTGAAACTCCGGACCAGGTTCCATCGTCAGCACAATGCCCGTATAGCTGCGGTCGAATTCTTCTCGGCTGACGGTGCGGGGACCCAGAGCAGGGTCATTGAGCGCCACAGCATCGCCTCGAAAACCCTCGAAGACCAGGAAGTGGTTGAACTCCCAAAACAGAATCGCCGGAGGCTTCAGCTGTTCGAGTGCTTCAAGGCCTTTTTGAAACCCCTTCGCTTGAAGGCCGAAGCTGCGAGCCGCCAGAACTAGATTGGCAGCATCACTACCATTGCGTGACACGCCGCACAATTCACGCAGTTGGGTGAGAGGCACATAGCGGCCGTAATACTGAAGAACAATGCTGAGTGAAGCTGCACCGCATTCGGTGTTCTCCATCTGCAGCACCGTGGGCGTGCGTACCATCAGTAGACCCCCGTTAGATCGCGCAAAATCGGAATCACGTAGCTAATCGGGCGTCGTTCCTCGACGAGAACCCGTACCTCTGTTGGGGTGCCTGTACTGATCTCTATGGCCGGCCCGGGGCCACCACCCCAGTCATAACCACTGATGGTGCTGGGATCTCGCTTCAAAGAGGTCTTGACTTCGATCAGTGGACCTTTCGGTTGCTGGCGCACCGCATCTAAAAGCGATTCCAAACCAAGGCGTTTGATCAGAGCCTGATCATTCACAGGTAGTCGACGGATACTGAGAACCTGCCCCTCAATGCCTCCGTGACGTTGCCGTTTGGTACTGCTTGGGCTGATCCTGACCCGCTGACCCGCCTTCAGTCGCTTGCCATCACCAGGGGAGAAGAAAGCCAAACTCTCCAAACTGGATTGTCTTCCGCCCGCATCCAACGTGAACAAGGTGCTCGCGGGTTGCACCACTTCTCCACGGTGCACGTTCCGGTCAATCACGCAGCCATTGATCGGTGCCCTAATCTGAGCGATGCGATTGATCTCCTCGCTACGAGCCTTAATACGGGCCTGCTGCTGCTTGATGTGTTGTTGGCGCTGCCCGTTCTGAGATGCAAGAGAGTAGATCAAGCTACTGAGTTCCCGCTGTTGTCGGGCAAGGTCGTCGAGCGGGATGCCTCCGCTGCGAGCCAGCTTCTCGATACGGGCAATCTGAGCCTTCTGTTGACGGACCCGGATCGCACCAAGGGCATCTTCCTCAAGGTCCTGACTGATCAATTGCTCGAGCTGTATCTCAGCTTCCTTACGACTCATCTCCTGCGTTACAGGATCGATTCTCGCCATCAACTTCCCTCTCTTTACGCAGTCACCGATGGCGTTGTTGAGCTCCAGAATCCTGCCAGCTGTCTCGCTTTGCACCACCGTGAGGCTGTTGGATCGGATCAGCACTCCCTTGCCACTGATGCGAACAGGCAAACGGCCAAACACCGACCAGAGACCAATGGTGAGGCAGAAGCCTCCAAGTGACAGCAAAAGAAGCCATTGCCCGGGTCGAAGAAGGCGAAGAGGCTGATCTAGTTTTTCAGGACTGGAGAGAGCATCCAGTGCATTCTTGCGAAACAGGCTCATGTGATCTGACGCTGCATCATCCGGAAGAACAGACCCTCGTTCTGCAGCAAGGTCTCGCAACTACCCTGCTCTCGCACCTGACCCTGGTCGATGACGACGATCCGATCAGCATGACGAATGGTGCTGAGGCGATGGGCAATCACAACGCGGGTGATGGCCATCGCCTCCAAGCTGCCGGTGACGATGGCCTGGGTTCGATTATCGAGGGCGCTGGTGGCCTCGTCGAAGATCAGAATCCGAGGCTTACGAATCAGCGCCCGGGCAATGGCAACCCGCTGACGCTGACCGCCAGAGAGGGTGGCTCCACCCTCGGGAATCATGGTTTGCAAACCCATTGGCATTGACCGGATCTCATCGGCCAGGCCGGCCAGTTCGGCGGCATGCCAGACCTCCTCCTCTTCGACCACACTGCCCCCGGCAATCGCCTCCAGCAAAGTGCCTGTTAACAACGTGTTGGTTTGCAGCACCGTACCGATCTGACGACGGACGCTGTCCAGCCGCATTCCGCTCAGAGGTTTGCCATCAAATCGGACTTCTCCATCTTCAGGAGCGGCAAAGCCCAAGAGAAGTCGTACCAGTGTGGATTTACCAGACCCTGAAGGACCCACGATGGCGAGATGTTCTCCTGCACTTGCCTCCATGCTGACGCCATCGAGCACCAATGGCAGATCTGCGGAGTAGCGATAACTGACCCGGTCAAGCTGGATCTGTCCCTCAAGAGCGCCTGCATCCTCCTTCAAGTCGATAATCTCGGGAGCAGTATCCAGGATGGGACGGGCTCGCTCATAAAGCACCGGCATATCAAAAGCCCCAACCAACAATCCAGCGAATCCAGCAGCTGCACCGATGAAGGTCCCGAAGGCCGAAAAGAAGCCAAGCAGCTGACCAACATTTGGAGCATTGAGACTTGGACTGTTGGCGGCCTCCGCAATCAGCCTGGTGATCACGATATAAAGAAGCAAAGTGCCGAGATTTGGCATCACCCCATTGAGAAGCGCAGCAGTTGCTTCCTTGGCATCAAGGGCATTTTCTAAGTCGACGATTTTTTGAAACTCCTGACCCCACCAGCGGGCCCCAGCAGTTTCGGCGCCGGCCAGGCGCAACTTGGAAACAGAACCGATCAGTTCAAGATTGCGGCTCTGAGCCTGCCCCTGGGCCTCTTCCTGATGACGTTGCAATGGTCTTGACTGCAGACCAATCAGAGCTGTGGGCAACAGAATCAGGGCAGCCACTACAAGGGCAAGGGCTGTCAGTTTCACGCTGATGCGAAGCATGAACAGGATGTAGACGCTGGTAAGAACAAGCCTGAGCAACCCCCCCTCGAGAAGTTGCTGAATTTCACCACGCAGTTCATCCAGGGCACCGAACCTCAGCTGTAAATCACCAACGTTGCGGAGACGGAAGAATTCAGCGGGTAATCGCAGCAGTCGATGCATGCCGGCAAGCTGAGCGCGCGCCGCACCTCGTTGCTGACTGAGCTGCACCGCGCGGTTCTGGACCCATTCAAAGCAAACTCGAGCCACGCCAGCGGCAAACAGGATGAAGCTGATTTGCAGCAGCAGTCCCAGATCGCGATCGGGAAGAGCCTGATTCGTGATCACCGTATTGAACGTAGGTGTCAGCAACGAGAGCAGAGTCGATATCAGCATGACGCCAACTCCAAGGCGGAATCCACCGCTCAACACCCCCAGACAGGCCCCCGTAAGGAGACCTGTAAAACCCATACCAAAGATCCAGCGAGCTGCTCCCACATCCCGACCGATCGCAAGCAGGAACCCAACGAACACTCCGATAAGCAGCCCACCAATCACAAAACTGGTGGTATTTCGGGGCTGGCCGTAGGCGAAGCGAAGCAGTCCGAGAGTGCTGAGGTCTTTGGTTTGAAACGCCGGACTGATACTGAGCATCCGCGGCGACAGCCGTTTCAAAAAACCACTGCAATGTGCCAACGGCTGAGGATGAGCCATCTCACCCGGCACCCATGCGCGATAGCCCTTAGCCGTCGACTGAAGCAAGACCACCACACCCTCACCCTCATCATCCGAATCGGTCTCCAGAAAGCCGATCAGATCTCCACAGTCTTTTTGAAGATCAGCAAGGTTGATCAGAATGTCACGGGCGAATAGGTCGGTTCGAGAGAGCAATTGCTCAAGTCGAAGCCGTGGCTCAAGGTCCAACTGACGCGTCGGCAATGGTGGCACTGCTCCATGGTCCGTACACAACAGGGTCAGGGCACGCAGCACCGGATCGTCGGATTCGACTTGTGACGACTGACCCTGCTCCATGGCCAAAACAAGGTTCTGGGTGGCATTGATATTCAGCGGTTGATGGCCATCGAGTAGAGCCTGATGACGCTGCTCGAATTGATGGTGCAGCACTGTCAGTTTGTTGAGCCATTGATCGCTAGTCGGCACTGGAGACGGTGAAACTCCGAGGTCTTGACTCACCTGCTCATCGAGCCAGCACAGACCCTGCTGATAGGGCCCCTCAGGGAAGATCTCCAAATGGCTCTCCTGAATGGCCTTAAGCATGATTTGAATCGGAGCACCGGTTGCATCCGACAGGCCCGGATAGACGATGTTTTGTTGTAGGCGCAGAACACCGAACGCATGGTCGCCATGGGACTCCAGCAAAAGCACTCCAGCAGTGATGCGGAAAGGCTCTGAGGGCCATGGGTGATCACTACCGGCATTCCATCTCATGGCGTAGCGAGCTCTCCACGTTGAAAGTATTGGCAGAGCCAATCAAAATGACGAGCAGCGCGTGTGATAGCGCCAAGTTGATCGACGTCGAGGCAATCAATTGCTTGTTGTTCGGCTCGCTGAATCGCCTCAGCTCGTTGATGACTCTGAAGCTGATCGCGGCTTCGTCGACAGAGCATGCAAGCCAAGCCCCTGTAAAAGCGAGAGCCCAGTTCGGGGTTTTGCCTGAGTTCTGCGCGCAAAGCACTAAGCTCAATCGCGAGTAAATCCATTCCCAGAGCAGAACGGACCCCTAACGAAGCTCCGTGTCGATCACTTAAGAGCAGAGAGATTTCACCCAGAAGTTCACCTCGTCTTGAGCTGCCCACCACTTGAGTTCTGCCGTCAAGAGTGAACAGAACCTCCGCCTCACCACTCAACACCAAATAAGTAGACGTCACCTCATCACCCTGATTCAGCAGCACCGTCTCGGGGGGCACACGTTGTAACCGGCCGAGGCGAGCAAGCGTGAAAACATCCTGTTCCTGAAGGGTGGCGAACAGGGTCAACCCCTTTCTGAGAGCCTCCACAGGCGCATGATCACTGTGACATCGATGAACCCAAGCGTTCTGGTCCTGAATCTGAACAGCCAGTTTCTGTGCAATAACCCGATCAAACTGAGCAGCCATCGATGGCTGTTCCTTTGACAACAGCTCGAACTTTTCAACAGAAAGTTGCAGCACCTTGCACACACCGAATGTGGTGATGGTTGCCGTAGCAGGTCGGTCCTCCAGCAAGCTCATTTCACCCACCATGCTTCCAGCGGCAAGTTTTGCCACTTGCTCCTGGCCCTGCTGCAAGCTGGAGGGAGTAGCGATCAGACAACCTGACAACAGCAGCATCGGATTAAGACGACGCTCCCCCTCCTTGATCAGGACCTGATCGGACTGAAACGTAACCGTCTGGCCATTAGTCAGGAGCCAACTGCGCAGTTCCGGACTGATCCAATTGAAGACGTTGAAGGGAGACATCGCTCAGTAAAATCGCAGTCCGTCCCAACGAACAAATTTCTTTTCAAGCATGCACACGAATCGCTGCAAGCGACCAATGATTTACGGCAATGAAATGCCTACATCAGTGACTTGAAACAAGCTCGCCTGGCGAACGATATAAATAAGTTTTGCTTATACAAAGCAAAAATCTCCACGAGTGGTTCTGAAACAGAGGCTGGTCTTTAAAGGAACAAAGAGCGCAATGACAGCCGGAGATGGCCAGAGTTAAACAAACCCCCCCACTGCGGAAAGTGGGGTCTTGATCAATGCCTGAGACGAAGTTGAATACCAAACGTTGCCAATAGAAGCGTGCTGGCCGGGAGGCAGATGAACGCTGCCAGCCTGGTTGCCACCGGCGAAGATTGTGATGATCTTGATCACTTCATCGGCGTAGTCACCAACTTCCTGCTCCCCGTCGCCATCCCGAAGATTTTCTCAAACCACTGCCCGACTTTGGTTTTGGCCTTATTGCCGCCGCCGCTGATGGTGGCAAGCTCATCGAGCTGCAGCTCATGGTCTATGAGGGCTCTGATGAAGGCTGTGGCCATAGTTCTGTTTGATTCATGAAGAGGTGTGGAGGTCATCCCTCCGACCCCCACACCATCTGCGAATTCAGCGTCTGACTTGATGACCTGCCTCATGGGCACCTGTGGTCCTGCTCACAGGCTCTTGCTGAACCTCTGAACATCTGGATTCAGTCATCGCTGCAGCGATGACGATGTCACTCACCATCAGGATCAAACTGTCAGGCAAAGGTGACTTGAAAAGGCTGATCGGAAAGCGATGGCTACGAAGTGAGTTCCCCTCGAATTGACCAATCGTGCAGATGTATCTCGCGGACTGCCTCTTTCCGGATATTGAAAGCCAGCTCGCTGCCTACAAGAGCTTTTGCGAAATGTGGGATTCAGGTGAAATGGCAAAAGCGGACAAGTTTCCAGGCTTTGAAATGATGTTTCGCGTCCATGCACCCGGTGCAGGTCGTGTGACCGCGCTATTCAAAGCTGAAAGCGACGCACAAATTTTTGAACATTTTGCTCCATGGCGGGCTCAATATGGAATCGAAATGGACTTCACCCCAGTGATCGGTTGCCAAGACGTTGTGGAACATCACAAAAAGCTATTCGCAAAAATGGGCTGAACAAAGCAACAACGCTGCAGGGCTAAGTTGCCGATAGGAACGACTTCTCGAAAAGTCCTGCTGCGTCAACTTAATTGGCGAATGTCCAACAATTCCAGAAGCACCTGATCCTTGATCTAAATCGACAAGAAATAAATGGATCCTAGT
>MDTC01216673.1_pt1 | contig 12542 bp, 7 predicted proteins | sample 811181 | NCBI WGS metagenome assembly MDTC01 (sample SAMN05326644, study PRJNA326480) | marine metagenome | isolation source: seawater | place: Pacific Ocean: North | collected 2011 | reverse complement strand
TAGTACAGATAGAGCACCAGAACCATTGAAGTTCGGGATGAATCTCTCGCCAGCGTTGCCGCTGATCTTGATAAGATTTCTCTTCTCTTCTGCAACAGCAACTGCCTCGACTGCGCCAGACAATGCAAACAGTGAACCAGAACCAGTGTATGCTGCTGTTGCTTTTTCTGTTGCCGTTCCAACAAAGTCGAACAGACCAATGAGATCGTCTGGACTTGCTGTAACTGCCTCGGCAGCACCAGACAATGTGGAGATAACACCAGTTCCAGCATAGGATGGTGTGTACTTGACGCCAGAGATACCGCGAAGAACAATCGTGTTCTCTTGGAATCCTGCGAATGCAACTGCACTGCTGGATGCACCATCCAATGTGATAGTACCGCTGCCATTGAAGTTGGGGATTCTTCTGGTTGCAGCGAATCCAACGAACTCGAATAGACCGTCCTTGACTTCTCTGAATGTTGCAGACTCTGCTGCACCACCAGTGTTGAATAGAACACCACTTCCCTCGTGTTTGTTGGGAAGTTTGACGAATACATCGCCAGAAATCTTGAGTGTTGGTTTGTCCAGAACTGCGATGTGACGCAGATTGATGACAACCTTGACTCCACCAGAACGACCAGAGAACTTGAATAGATGACCGAAGGGGTATCGGGAAGCATCGAGATCTGGATCTCTGATGAACTGATAATCTTCGGTAGCATCTGGAGTATTGATGTTGGGAAGACCACCAACATTTTCTTGTTCTAGGAATCCATAATCGAAGTAGTCGCCACCAGATCCCTCGACAAGATCGACGATCTTATCATTTCTGTAGTCCTGAATGACCTTGGTTGCGTGGTCAGCAATGACCCAAGAATCAATGACTGGCGAAGCAACAGAACCATAGCTGATTCTGTTGAGTAGATCAATAGAACTGGAGTTGTAATGATATGTTCTACGCTCATCGAGATTGTTGAAGCTGAAGAGATCTCCACGCGCAGGAGGATTGAATGCAGCTCTCTCGACGAGTGTACCAGAAAGGGTTGCTGTACCAGAACCATTGAAGTTGGGTACGAATGCAACTTTTGCTTCGCCTGTAATTGTAAATACAGGATCTTGACGTGGGTAGTCGAATGCGACTGCTTCTTCCCCACCGTTGATAGCAAATAGTTCTCCTTTGCCTTCGTATGCAAAGCTTCTTGCATCTGTCGTGCTGACAGGTAGAGGAAGAATACCAGAACCTTTGTATGCTTTGGTGAAGGTGTCTGTTGCAACACCTGTAAACTCGATGGGTACAAAGGCAATCCATCTGGGCAGCACTCTGATGATAGTGCTGACATTGATAGTAATGTCTCCAGAACCAATGTAGACAGGTCTGAAGTTGACATCGGCAGCACCACTGATTTGTGGACCACCCATCGCATATCTGGTGACTGTCTCTGTGATACCTTCATAGTCATCCGTGATAGATGGATAGAAGTCACTGACAGTTCCATAATCGAAGTAAGAACCAGAGGTAGAACCACCAGTTACAAGATCAATAATTCTCTGGTCCTTACGACTTTCAATCGTATCATTAGCGATAGACTGGATCGTAATGGAGTCGATTGGATTGGCAGCAACCGAACCATAATCCAGAGGAGTGAATATAGTGTCGGAAGTATGACTGTAGTGGTATGTCCTTCTCTCGACCAGGTTGCCCATGTCGAAGAGGACACCAGATCCAACCTCGCTGAATGTAGTTCTTTCGACGTGCTCGACATCGATACTGGCAACACCAGAACCATTGAAGTTGGGTACGAATGCAACTTTTGTGTTGCCAGTAACATCGAAGAGGACATATGCAGGATATGGTGCTCTCTCGAATGCGATAGCAGCTTCGCCAGACGTGAAGAGAGTTCCTTGAACTTCGTAACCGAAGGTTCTCCTTTCTTCTGCTTTCTCGAAGTTGAATAGATTACCATCGCCAACGAAGCGTTTGACGACTGCATCTTGACCCTCGCCACGGACCTCAATATTGACATTGGCAATCCATCTGGGTTTCGTTCTACCACGACCCTCGACGAAGGCAAACAGATCACCTTTACCAACGTAGGAGAACTCTCTCCTGACTGCTGCAGTACCATGTACCAACAGATCGCCCATTGCGTAGCGAGAGATGGATTCCATGATGGAACCATAGTCTTCGCGAACAGTCTCTGGAGCGTCCTCGCCATCGATAAGAATTGGACCATAATCCAGGTAAGATCCAGAAGTAGTGCCACCTACTACCAGGTCAATAATTCTGTCGTCCTTACGACTTTCAATGGTCTCATTAGCAATAGATTGAATCGTAATAGATTCAATTGGTTGATCAGCAACAGATCCATAGTTGCGATACTGGAAGATAGCATTGGATGTGCTGCTATAGTGATATGCAACTTTCTCGATCCCTGTCTCGAAGTTGAATAGAGTTCCAGATCCTTTGTAATGATCTGTCTGTCTCTCGACTGCTGCGCCTTCTGCCTTGACTGTACCTTCTGCAACCCAGTTGGGGGCGAAGGACACCTTCGCAGCGCCCTGTAGTGGCAGTAGAGCGGTATCTTCTGGTGGGTTGAACCCAACTGCCTCGGCGGCACCAGAGAAGGCATAGAGAGCGCCAGAACCGTTATAAGCGTATGCTCTGCTGTCTTCTGCATTGTTGATGCTGAATAGAGAACCAGAACCTTGGTGTAGAAGACTGAAGTTTGTCTTCGATGCACCAAAGATTCCGATGTTGACAAAGGCAATCCATCTGGGTTTCGTTCTGCCGCGACCATTGACGAATGCGAACAGTCCACCAGAACCAACAAAGTTGGGAGTAAATACTTGCTTGGCAGTACCACTGATTGGGAACAGACCGAATGGATAATCCGTCTGGTTTGTGAGAATGTGACCCCAATCTAGTCCGACAGTAGATGGAGTCTGCTCACCATCAGTGAGGATACTGCCAAAGTCTAGGAATGCACCAGAAGTAGATCCAGATACAACTAGATCAATAATTCTTTCGTTTGCACGACTCTGGATTGTCTCATTAGCAATCGACTGAATCGTGATGGATTCGATTGGTGATTCAGCAACCGATCCGAAGTTCTCATAGGTAAAGTAATCGATGCTGGAATTGTTGTAATCCCAGACAACCTTTTCTTCTGTAGAAGAGATACCAAATAGAGTTCCTTCACCGACATAATCGTATGTCTGTTTGAAGGTAGTGGTGCTGAAGTTAAACAGGACGCCAGAACCAACCCAGTTGGGTCTGAAGCTGACACCAGCATCACCATGGACGTTAAATAATGTCTTGCTATCCTCTGGGGATACCTTGACGACAGCCTCTCCAGTAAAGCTACCGCTGAACAGGGTGCCGAATGCGTTCCAGTTAGGAGCATAAGCAATTTTAGTGTCACTACGGAGGGGTAGTAGACCCTCCGCAGCAATCGCAGGTACATAATGAGTGTTGGCATTGCCAGCAACCCACAGTGTTCCAGAAACGATGTATGGAGCATCCAGTCTGTATCTGGATCCGCCGAACTCGAATACTGTACCAGAACCAACCCAAGTCTTGATAACAGACCAGGTGGTGAGCGAGTGGAAATGGGTGCGACCCATTGCCTGAATATTTGCTGTGACTGTGATTTCGCCCCAGTCATCCGTGGCGTATGCTTCTACTTCTGTGATAGATCCATAATCAACTTGGTTCAGGGGACCGCCTGACTCCACCAAGTCAACTATTTGATCATCTTTGTAATCTTCAATTACTTTACTTGCGTGGTCTGCAATTACCCAGTATGCACGACCCAGCGCACCAAAATCTAGATATAAAAACTGCTCCTCAATCGCTGATGTATAGCTGTACGAAATTAACCCCAGTGCCTTCACAGCAACAAACTGGGGCATTCTTCCAGTACCAGCGTAGGAGAATACCATAGACTACAGCCAAGTTAAAAAAATAGGGGGATCGCCAGCGAAGCAATCCCCCCATAATGTAGAACTCAATTTCAGAATATCAGTCGAGGCTGACGTTCAGGGTGACTTTGATTTGGTCACCAGCGTTTTGAATCGCGTATGGACCATTGGTGAATCTTTCAGCGAAGAAGATTGCGCTGTAAAGTGTTAGATCACCAGTGCCATCTAGTGCCTTGGTTGTAGTGAAGGTGTTGGCATCGAGTACATCGAATACGGTGTATGTGCCAGGAGTTGTGGTGCTGTTGCCAGTACCCTGGTCGATGTAGACTGCATCGCCTTTGACAAGACCGTGTGCAGTTGCGGTTACCTTGCTGAAGTCAAACTCAACCTCGTCATTGTTGTTAGAAGGCTGAATGTTGTCAATCAGTACGTTGTTCAGGTAGACAGTAACTTGTCCTAGCAGTTCAGAACCATTATCGTCATAAGTGACGTGATCGATACCAGTGATAATGGTTGCAGCGTCGATGCCGTTAGGAGCACCACCGACAACACCAGCAGTACCAGTCTGGGAAACTGCCATGCCCACGGTTAGATCTTCACCGACTTCTGCTTGGAATACACCGTTGCCAGAAGCAGCACCAGTGAGTGCTTTGTCTAGATAAACAGTGGTTCCTGCGATACCAGCAATTCTTGCACCAGCAGCAACGCCAGTACCAGTTAGTCTCTGACCAACTGCAAGACCCGAAGTAGCACCAACAGTTACCTCAAATTCACCAGAAGTACCAGTGATGGTGGTAGTGTTAGAAACAGCAGCAAGGACGATGTAGTCATTGCCGATAGTACCACGAACACCAGTCTTACTGATAGTTGTTCCAGCGGATGCTGTAGCAGCGTCTGCTACACCATGAATAGTGGTAGGCATGTTGTTGGCACGAACAAGCATGTAACCATAAACGTCACCAGCAGCGCCACTGAAGGTGAAGGTTTGCTCTGGATAAGAAGCGGTTGTTCTACCAGCACCAAAGTCTAGGTTTTGGTTGGAGAATGTACCAGTATTCTTGACGCTTAAGAGGAGAGTTAGACCGTCGATGTCAACGACATATGCACCAGTACCAACGTCGCCGCCAGTTACATAGTCGCCTTTTTTGATACCAGTGTTAGCAGCAACAGTGATGGTATATTCGTCTTGTGTACCACTACCTTGTACAGCAGCAACTGCAGCAGCTTGTAGGGTTTCAATCGTCCAACGGTTGCCGTTCAACAGAATGCCATACTGGTTAGAGTAGTTCTGATCAGTTCTGTTGTTTTCAATTTGGTGGTAACCAGTTACAGGTGCAGAACCATAACCCAACGTATTGTTGTTGGTGTAAGGCTCATAATATCTGGTTTGGGAAGGTGTATCACTTTCAGCAGGATACGTATTGGTGGTGAACAACTTAAGAATTAGGTTCCTGGGAATCTCCTGATTATAATTCAGCAGATTACGCAGAGAATCAATTTCACCGTTGTCGGTTACTAGCAGTGCCATGTAAACTCTCCGTGTTTATCTCTCGGTGTAAATTTATTTATATCGTTACTATTTATAGTTTCAGTTTTAATGAGACCATGCATCGTGAAATATTGATCGAATAATTCACCTTAAACTGAAAAATGTCTCCTGCGTTCACTGTAGTGTTCCAGGTGGACAGACTGTCGTCTTTGTTTTTTCTAGCCGTGAAGTTATTTATGGATCCCAAGGTAGGACGTTCAGTGCCACAAATAGACTGAAAGTTGGGGAAGTCAGCAAAACTGCACTTCTCGATATCAACTTCGATGTTGCCCTCGCTATCAGCAAGGATGGTCCAAGATTCGATAGTTCCAGTAACGTCAACGGTCATGGTTCCTTTTGGACCATTCCCCATGGGGAAAGAACCACTGTCTATGACATAGTTAAGAGTTCTGGTTAAATCTGCTGTAGTAGCATATGCTACTCCAAAGAATTGCACACCAGCAGATGGTGGCGTACTAAAAACAATCTGGTCGTTAGATACAATGTAGTCAACTCCTGGTGACAGAACAACGTCCCCAACAGAAATCATGATTTGTTCTTCGTTAAGTGGAGTATAAGGTTCTCCGTTAACGAGCAGATTGAATGTGTCTTGTGTTCCATCAAATTGTGATGCCAGTGATTCAATCAGAAGATTTGAATTTTGTACTGACTTTGACGGAATCTGGTAGTTTACGTCAAGTTTATGTTGCGCTGGCAACTGCTTACCAACACGATATGCATTATTACCAACCCTGACGTTATACTGTGCCATCAGGAAACTCCAGGACTTACTTCGGCATTGCCCATAATTACTCTGGTCTTGTATCCGTTAGGATCTGTGAGAACAATGTCATAGACATATCTTCTACGATCTAATGCCAGGGTCTCGGTGTCTGTTAGTGTCAGAGCAATTTCCCCTGTAGTTCTGTTGACAAAATCTAGAGTAAATGGGACTGAAGTAGTTGCAGAATAACTCTTCTTCATCGCTGCAGCACCAGTATACCCCGACATGTTTAGTGGGGTTCCGTCTTTATTAGTGATGAAGAAGGTGACGGCAAAGTCTGCTCCTTTATCAATCAGTATGTTGACTGGTATCGCTGCCATCGGTATCCTTTTCTAGTAGGTTAAGTGCTTCCAAACCGCCTTCTAGTTTAGTGCGATATTCACGCAACTTGGCAAGTTCTTCTTCACCTCTTCTGATTTTCAGATCATAGTCTGCAAACTGCTTTTCAAATTCAGCTCGCAACTGTGCATTATCCATATTGAGTATAACAAGTATCTATATTTAGACGATCAATTCTGGGTAGGTTATGGATGTTCTTCCAATGGAATTAGGTGTTCTGGGGTATGTTGCTCCCTGAACTGGTCTTCTACCTTTAAGTTTTAATTTATGACCAGAGAAGTCTGGTTCGTCAAAGAATGCTCGTAGTCCAGGTGTTCCTGCTGCCTCTGTATACTTATATCCGCCATTCCCACTACCATTTGTAATGGAGCAGTTTCCAAAAGAAATTGCGTTGGATAGAGATGCGCCCCCAGCACTAGGAACATTAGTCCAAGAGAAACTGGTTCCGCCTGAAGGGATACTACGTAGTACATTCTTTGCTGCCCTAACCAATAATTGCTTGGTTACGCTTGGTGATGGCCAAGTTCCGTTATAGTGTTGATACTTCTCCATCAGGCAGGCAACTTTTCCTACAACAGTTGGTGTTGCACAACTTGTTCCAGAGAACATACCCCACTTGTGGGATCCATATGTTGAACTTTGATATGCGCTGTAAGTGTTCGCTCCAAGTCCAGTAACAGTAATGCCAGGTCCACGGTTTGAATATCCATCCCAACCAGGCATTGCTTCCGAGTTGTATCCTGCTGCTACATCAATATTGTTATTAGTTCCATGTGGACCATATGCTATGTGAGGATACCAAGAAGTGCTGCTGGAAGTAGAAGCACTATTATTACTTCCATAGCTGATGAATGTGATGTCATATGGCGTTGGTTCATCTACAGTGATGTATACATCTTGAGAATCGTCTCTCTTTGTATATGTTCCACCATTATTACCAGCGGCATTAACACAGACGATACCACTATTCCAAGCAGTTTCTAGTGCTGTGTGTAAAGAACTATATGTATACTGGGTAGGCATCACGACACACCATCTGGTGCCGTTAGTTGCATCGTAGACTTTGAATGGAATAATATTTGCCTTCACAAATTCCGACAAATCAGATCCCCATCCACCTGCTACTGTGGTAAGAACCACATTGCCATTCGTAGCACCTTGTCCTGTTACTCCATCAGTCAAGTTAGCTCCACCATCAGCAACTCTAATTACAAATGGATGACCACCCGCATTTACAGCGAATGTAAGAGTGTCTCCATCATTAATAGTGACAGATTGATTAGTTCCACTAACAGCTCCGTTTCTATCAGAACCATTCATACTATACAATCCAGATCCACCAAAGGTTACGTTGATGGTGTAATTATTTGTAGTGCCATCACTAGGGTTTACAGTGATAGTTCCCTTCATGTTGGGGTGTGCTGTACACTGATACCAATATGGACTATTGCCAGAATGACTGCCACTAGGTCTATTGACAGTTCCATTTGGAGTGACAATACTGTCAACATAATCTACTGGAATTGCACGTTTCCTGTCTTGCAGATACTGATATTCTGCAATCATGATAGTGGGGTTTTTCTCTCCAGTTTCTGGATTATTTGGTTTGGCATTATGCCAATCAATCAATGCTTGAATACACTCCGTTGGACTGTCACCAGTAACTAGGTACATTGCATAGAGATTTGCTTTCTTTGCAAATCCACAAATAGTACCACCAGAAACACTCAATACACCAATGCCATGATTAGTCAATCCACTGTTGCCACCATCTTGAGATGTTACTTGGTTGTTAGCAGCTGCTTCTAGATCTGGCCAATCCGTTGGAATGAATCTAGATGATGTTCTTAAAGTCCAGACAACATCTCCAGAATCGTCTCCTTGATTATCTACACTGCCATCAGTTACGTTTAATCCACCATCAGCAAGTCTGATTACAAATGGGTGTCCAGAAGCAGATACGCTGAAGGTAACAATATCCCCTTCCTGAAATACTAGTGGAGGATTGCTTCCATTAACAGTTCCATTTCTATCTGATCCACTTAAAGTGTAGATGCCAGAACCACCAAAACTTACAGCAATGTTATATTCTTCTCTAGTTCCATCAGCAGGATTAACTGTGATGGTGTTTTTCATATTGGGGTGTGCTGTACACTGATACCAATAAGGATCTACTCTCGCATGAGAGTCATCTTCGCTTGGTAACTTTTGGAAGTCTGGGTGTACATCATGCAAACCTTGGTGAGTAGACCAGTCTCCACCACTACCAGATTCTAATGTGACGATATCGACGTTCTTTCCAGTCCATCTAGAAGTATAAGTGCCATCAACAAAGTATGCGTCGTCACCATTAGTGCTACCAACTTCTCTACCAATTTTTTGAATTTCTCCACCAGGATCTGTAGCAACGATATGTTCTGTGTCCAAGTAAAACTGAAGACCAGAATTATCTTCTCCTAGTCCAGATGCTGCTCTGTAAGATGAACTCGTGGAAGAAGTAAATCTTTTTGTCATGCTCTCCTTATCTGGGAGAGTACATGGAAATGATTGTGGAACTTCAGTTGCAGAAACAACTCTTGGGTCTGCTCCTAGAGTCTCAACGAAATCTCCTTCGACAAGCATAACAAGCAAGGTAGGCATAGATGGAAGCATATTCCACCACTCTGCTTTATTCTCATCAAAACTATCTACAAATGCTTGCTTGTCAGTTCCTTCGACAAGAACTACATCTACTAATACCGCTGAACCGCCTAGTTCCATTTTATGCCTCTAGTTGGAGTACAGTCATTTCAACAGTGATGGTTTGTTGTCCTCCAGACTTGTTCATAACTGCTAGATAAACGTTTGTTGATGGCGTAGCATCATCGTTAAATCCAATCAAAGCAGGAGTGAAGAGAACATCTTCATTGGTTCCTGTTGTAATAGCTTCTGCAATTACGCCAGAACCAGGGGTGGGATCTTCAGAAATAGTTCTAGATGCATCCGCTGCACGAGCAGCAGATGTGGGGTAAATTCTTACCCATGCTGGGTGAGATACATTTAACTTCAGTAGTGCATATGACTTGTATGCTGTAATAACAATACTCTCGTCAACATCATTGGCATGTGTGGAAGTAGTAGAGGCATTAAAGTCTTGTCTCGTTCCAAGACTGGTGCCACCACCTCCACCGCCACCGCCGCCACCAGCGGAGCTAATTACACCGTTGGAGATAGTGACCGTAGATCCATCTACTTTTACACCACCCAATACAGTTGTGCTTGCAGTTGGTAGTTGATATGTATCAAGGGTTCCACCACTGGATTTCCAGCTGCTACCATTCCAGATCCAAGTAAGACCACCCTCGGTATGTGTAAATGAACCGTCTGTAGCTTGTCCAGCGGTATCTGGGAATAGAATTGCCATTTCTTAAGATCTCTCCGTTTAGTTATTTATTTCAAATTTCTTGAACATATAACTGACACGTTTCAGTACCAGTTCTACTTCCAGATGCAGTCAGGGACTTCAATCTAATTTGATATGTCATGATGTCGCCAGTAGTTCCACCATGCTCGTCAACAAACTCGAAGTAAAGTGGAGTTATACCAGTAATATTTGGATCTGTTGTAGCGACTGTACAGATTTCTGTCAGTGTAGATCCGTCACTTCTTTCGAGAGCAATAAGTCCACTGGTATTGTTAGTACCATTCAGTTTACCAAACAGAATGCTAATTCTAACTCTGCTAAAGTTTGATACAGTAATACCCGCGTTAAACGTTCCATTGTCATCAGTGAACAATGTTCCAGATCCACCCAAAGTAAACGATGCATCACAGTCGCCAACAGCATTTCTAAATGCCGAGTTTGGAGAATCTACTACGAGAGGAGGAGATGCATCAACCCATGCTGCTGGGTTTGCTCCATTGTCATAATAAACTTTCAATCGACCAGAATCACTCTCCCACCACATATCTCCACTGGTGGCATTGGATGGTGGGTTGTCACCTACTTCGACATTAGCACCACCACCTTCACCCCAATACAGTTGACCATTTCCGTCAGTGGTTAGAGATTGCCCAGGGGTGCCATCAGAAGTTACAAACTTAACAACACCATTAATTTTTCCAGTGCCGTCGATATTGAATGTAGTGTTGCCACTGGACTTGAGTGTTAAACCGCCAGAACCTGGTGCGTGGTTAATTACAATTTCGCCATCTTTATCGACAAGCACACCATAGTCATTTGCCAGTGCAGTAGCAATAGTACCAAATCTGGTGTTAGATGGAACAACTACATTGTTTCCAGTCAATGTCAAGTTTGCTGATGCTGTTGCTGTGGTGACGCTGTTTGTAGTCACTCCACCAACAGTAATACTAGAGGCAGTTGTGTCTCCTCGTCCAACTACATCGTTTAGTGTAGAACTCTCTGTGTAACTCGTTAGATATCCAACAGCACCATGATCACCCCATCCATAGGCAGTGTCCCACGATACGTTGTTGTAGTTTAGAGGAGTTAGATACTTGGTTGTTTGACCTAGAGATAGAGTAATAGAATCTTGGGGACCAAGATTTGTGATATTCAGGTTATTGACAAATGTCTGGTTTACTCTCGCGTCAATAGCAGCATTCGCTCTGGCATCTGTGAAGTAGAGGTTGGTGCCTTCCAGAACCGAAGATGTGGAAAACTCGTTGAATGCTAGATCGATTGTTAACGATCCGTTGGCGTCATCATAAGTGACCGCTGTTCCCACACCACCTTGTAATAGGGCAGCAACCCTATCATCCACCTTCTCGTCAAAGGTAACGTCTAACCCGTTTACATCAGCAGCAAGAGCATTGATCTCCTGGCGCTGTTGATCAAGGGTATATGTAATTGGTACGTTTCTTAATGGCATGATACCAGACTATTCCTCTATTTTAGTATTTATCAGTGTGCAATAACTTGGACAGCGATAGACCCAGTGTCAATAAATGAACCAGATACATTCTTTACTGAAAAATCTATATGTCCAGTAGATCTAACAGATGTTACAAGCATTGCTTCAGAACCATCCATATGGTTGGTAAAGACATAGTAGTCAGTGGCATTGGTAAATGGATTCGTGAAGGTCATGCGATAGTTGCCAGTGGATTGCTGCGAAACTGTTACTCCTGCTGTTCCAGTCCACGTAGGAGATGCGCCTAGCGTAATCTCACCAGCTTTGCTGGTTGGGGGTGGTGTGAATGTTGTTGTGGTGCCACTGATAGGATGTTGTGTGGTTGGTGGTGTGAAAGATTGTGTATTTGCAGTGCCATTACCAGTATATCTAACATCTTTAGTGACACGAAGATCATCAATAAATCCATCAAACATGTTTGAACGGGTCAGATGACCACCACCAAATATGATATCATGACTGTTGTTATTAATATCATTAACAGTTGACTGACCAGAATTAGTGCTGCCTGACTCAACACCATTCTCGTATAGATGAAGTGTTCCATCACTTTCGTGTGTGATAGCCACATGAACCCACTGTTGATTGTACTTTGAATTCCACGTAACCCCAGCATCATTAACTAGAAATTTATAATAGGTTTGTTGAGCAACTACATCATAATATTTAAATTTCCAACTTCTATTTGCATATTGATCTTTTGTCGTAATAATTGCCCAAGATCCAGCATCAAAATTTGTATTAGCTTTTGAAATAATATCTTGCTGTCCATTGTTGGTGTTAGAAGAAAGACCACCATCACTATCAAAATAAATCCAAAATTCAATGGTCCATGTTCCAGTGAAATCATAATCAGATCTATGGGGATATAAAACACCGTCTCCATTGGATTTCATTGAATTGGTTCCCACTTTAACTGGAGCTCCAACCAAAGTAGCATCAACTACACTGTTATCGTAATTAACATTACCAACGACACCAAATTTTACATCATTAAAATCACTATCGAAAGTGGATCTAATGAGCACTTTGTCCCAATCAGTTTCCGCTGGGATTGTAACCTGTTGAGTGCTAC
>MDTC01184149.1_pt1 | contig 12543 bp, 12 predicted proteins | sample 811181 | NCBI WGS metagenome assembly MDTC01 (sample SAMN05326644, study PRJNA326480) | marine metagenome | isolation source: seawater | place: Pacific Ocean: North | collected 2011 | reverse complement strand
GAACTGGCAAGACACTGTAAAGTCAGTATTTTTAGAAAGAGTAACAATTGTAAGTAGTTATGACAGGATAATAAGAAGTCCATCATTTAACATGAAACTTCCAAGCGTTATTGCTTTAAAAAATTTTATTAATCCTCAATCTAATCCAAATTTTACAAGATTTAATGTATTTTTAAGAGATAGATTTTCCTGTCAATATTGTGGAGATAAAAAAGATTTAACTTTTGATCATCTTTTACCAAAATCAAAGGGAGGTTTAACGGATTGGGAAAATGTTGTAACTGCGTGTTCATCTTGCAATGTTAAAAAAGGTGGAAAGTTATACAAAGACTGTGAATTAAAATTATTTAATAAACCCTATAGACCTTCAGTAGATGACCTTCATAAAAATGGTAGACATTTTCCACCAAACTTTTTACATGAAAGTTGGATGGATTATTTATATTGGGATATTGAGTTACAACCGTAATTAAACTTTTTCAGATATTGTAATAGCTATTCTAGAAGATGTTTTAATTACTTTATCTAAAATTCCATACAAACCTTTTTTGGTTGCTCCTTCGTCATAGGCAATATCTCTATGCCCCAATTCATCGTCACGAAATTTTAAAATTTTTTCTTTTAGTTCTTTTTCATCATTGTTTAATTTATAAGTTTGATTTTGATAATGTTGACCAATTACTTCCTCTACTGAAGCTGTACAAAGCATCGTAGCTTTTTTACCCAACATAGCAGTCCCAAAACCGAGAGTTACGCCAAGTATATCCCAAAGTGGTAAAAATTTAGTAGGAGCTATTTTTCTTTTTTTTATTTCACTCTCAAAGAATTCATAATGTTCTTTTTCATGTTCTTTCATTTCCTCTATTTGTCTTCTCAAAGACTCATCTTGTTTAAAGGTCTTAAGAGCTAGCAACTGTCCCTCATAAATCTTTATTGCTCCTCGCTCCCCAGCATGATCGACCCTTATTATTTCCTCTAAGTATTTTTTATTTGTTTTTTTCATAGTTAAGTAAATTTATACTAATAATAACACTTATTAATAAAGATAAAACTGTATTAAATGTAGCAAGGGATAAACCCAAAATTTTAAAAGTAACTATTTTGCAACTTATAGTTTTTTTCTCTAATTCTTTTAATAGTTCTTTTGCAGTAATTTCATTGCTAGAAAAATTAAGATTACATACAAAAGACTCTTCAAAATATCCTTGCTCAATACCGACATGATATAAAGACACAAGAAATCCAAATAAAAATAATGCTAAAATTAATAAATTTATCGTTTTTTCGTATTTTTTAAAAATATAAAAAGAGAAAATTAAAATTACTGTAAAGAAATATGGCAATCTTTCTATAAGACAAAGATTACATGGACTGTGACCCAATATATACTCAATAAAATAAGCTGACAATAAAATTAAAATACTTAAAAATAATATAAATTTGTAAGTTAGATTATTGTTTATTTTTTGCATTTTAATTAATTATAAAATATAAAATTATAGCAATTATTACAATAATTAAGCCTATAATAGAAAACCAAATAGCTCCGTGTTTTTCCAATGATAATCCAAATTTATCACCGTACTTAATCGAGAAATAGGAAACTAAGAAAAACCTTAATCCTCTCGAAATTAAACAAACTAACAAAAAAATATAGATATTGAATCCAATCATTCCACTGGTAATGGTAAAAACTTTAAAAGGTAAAGGAGTGAATCCAGCAAGAAATAATGTTACCAACCAAAGCATTGCTCCAGCATTAGAGGAAAGTTTTTCCTGAAGAGAAAAAACCTTTTCTTCATAGCCATAAAACTCAATTACTGTCATTGAAAGTTCTAAAAAAAAAGAGCCTAAAAAGTATCCAAATAATCCTCCTAAAACTGAAAAAATTGTGGCTAGAAAGAAAATCTTTAAAAAATTATTTTTTTTAGCGACCACCATAGGAGCAATCATTATATCTGGTGGTATTGGAAAAAAAGAACTTTCTATAAAAGAGATAAATGATAAGAAAAACATAGAAAATCTATGACTAGCTAATTTAATACATTTATCGTATAATTTTTTTAACATTTTAAAACTATAATCAGTTTTCATGAATCATCCAATAGATATAAAAACAAAAGAACCATTTATTAGAAAAGAATCTAAGTTTAATAAATTTTTGGTGTTGGAGAACTTAGAAAATAATCTACTTTCACATTGGCATACTTGGGGTTTATTTCAACAAAAATGGACAAATCGGGCTTACAATACATTTAAAGACCTAGATAAATATATTGTAATAATGTACCTAGTCGGAAAACACTGGCAAAATCTTTCTAGTAAATTTCACCACCTTTCTATGGAAGAATTTTATGAAAAAAAAAAAATTGAAATTACAAAGATTAACTTAATTCAAATTTCTAATGACCTAAATATTCCTAAAGAAACTATAAGAAGAAAAATAAATGAACTTCAAAAACAAAAAATTCTTGTAAGGGAAGGAAAATCGATAATATTTAATAAATACGGAATAGAATTTCAAAAACCTTATGAATCAATTGAATTATTATCTACATTTATTGAAAAAAAATCAATAATGTTAAAAGGCAATACATGGTTTGGAGAAGAATTAAACAAAAAGCAAATCTTAACTTTTATAAAAAAATACTTTACTGTTGTTTGGCTAAGATTTTTTAAATTGCAAATACCTTTTTTAATTAGACATAGAACAACATTTCAAGATTTACAAACATGGATTGTTTGGGGCAATATTGCTTTAGCTCATCAGTACCATCTACAAAAAGCACAAGATGAAAAAATAGTAAAAGAAGATATTAACTTGCAGAACTATTATAAAAGTGTAACAAGTGCTAATCTTAAACGGGGAATAAACGCCTCTTCAATATCTGATATTTCAAATATTCCAAGAGCTACAGTAATTAGAAAATTAAAGTGGTTGTTAAAACATGATTGTGTTAAAAAAAATAAAGATTCAGAATATCAAATGAAAAGCTCAGGAAGTTTAAATAAGAAAATAAACGAAAACTTTATTTTAAATCAAAATTGTGTGGCAGAATTTTTAACAGACGTTTTTGATTATATGAAAAATTCAAATTTTAAATTATAATTTAATGGAACTTACCACTAAAGTTGCTCCTATTTCTTTAGCTTTAATTATGTTTGGCCTAGGTATGGGGCTTACTATTAGTGATTTTTCAAGAATAATAAAGAAACCTAAAGATTTCTTGATTGGTTTTACTTGTCAAGTTATCCTTTTACCAATTGTTGCTTTTATATTAGTTAAAAATATTTCATTACCTGTTGAAATCGCTTTAGGCACAATGGTAATTGCTGCTGCTCCAGGAGGAGTTACTTCTAATATATTAACAAAATTTGCGAATGGTGATGTAGCATTGTCTGTTACTTTAACCGCCGTTGTAAGTTTAATCAGTGTTGTAACAGTTCCATTAATAATTTTTACCTCTGCAGATTTATTAGGTGTAGTTGAAATTAAAAAAAATATCACCTTGATAGGAATATCTATCAAAATGTTTTTCGTAACAACCGTCCCTGTTTTACTTGGAATGATACTTAGAAGTTTAATTACAAATTTTATTATTTCTAAAGCTATATTAATTCAAAGAATTTCACTTACTTTATTTTTAATGGTATTTATTGCGATATGGGTAGAAGAATGGGATAAAATTGTAAGCTTTTTATCACGAGCTGGATTAATAAGTTTAATCTTAAATCTTATAATGATTTTTCTTGGTTATTATATTGCGAAATTCTTTGCATCTGGAGTTCCTCAAAGAAAATGTATATCTCTCGAATGCGGTTTGCAGAACGGAACCTTAGCAGTATTTGTTGCTTCACAACTTTTTGATGAAATAGTATATATTGTTCCAACCGCTGCATATGTATTAATTATGTTTTTAACATCGATAATTTTTGTTTTAAAAGTGCGAAAAATATCTTAATTTAAAAACCTAGATAGGGCGAATGGTGGAACTGGTAGACGCGCCGGACTCAAAATCCGGTGGTAGCAATACCTTGAGAGTTCGAGTCTCTCTTCGCCCACCAAAGATAAAAAAAATTTTATGATAAAAAACTTACTACTGTTCTTCCTCAGTCTAATTTTTGCAATTTTAATAGTTGAAGCTGGTTTAAGAATTAATGGTATAGACCCCTGGAAGTATAAAATTTTAAAAAAACAACCCGTTATAAATAAGTTTGATAAAATAATTGGATGGTCACCAAAACCTGGCATTTATGATTTTGAAGCATATTCTCCAAATGGTAAAGATTTCAAATTTACTATTTTAGAGGACGGTTCTCGATACTCTGGATTAAAAAAAAATACTAACAATAATGAAATAGTTTTTTTGGGCGGCTCAGTTACCCAGGGGTGGGCAGTTGACGATAAAGAAAATTTTACATGGTATATTCAAAATAGATTATCAAACTATAATATTAAAAATTATGGAGTGAGCGGATACGGGACATATCAATCATACCTAATGCTAGATAGAGTTTTAAAAAAAAAAAAATAAAATTAAGTATATAATATATTCCTTTATACACCCTCATGAAATAAGAAACATAGGTAGTGAAAATTGGCTTAAAATTTTGACAAAATTTTCTCCAGCAAAAGAAGTTTTTTTCCCTTACGCCTCTTTGGATAAAGGGGGAAATTTAATTAAAAATGAACCAATTAGTTATGTAAAGCTACCTCTAAGGGAGCAGCTATCTATTATAAATAAAATTGAAAAAAGAATAATGAAAATTAGAATGTACTCTAAAAATAAAGATAAAATTGTTATTACTAAAAAGATTATTGAAAAAATGATAAGTTTGGCCGATGCAAATGGTAGTAAATTTATTATGGTAAATATTTCTGATGACTCAAAAGATTTGAAGCCGTACAAAGATTTAATATTAAAAAACGGAGCTCAACCTATTAATTGTGCAAAAAAACCTAATAAATACTTAACAGTTGAAGGTGAAGGTCATCCTAATAAAAAAATGCACCAATTATATGCTGAATGTATTCTTAAAGAATTAAAAATAAATTTTTAATATGAACATTTCAAAAACCAACAATTTAGTAGAATTATATTTTAAAAAATTTGAAACAATTAATAAAGATTCTCTTTTTTTGAATTGGTTAAAGGCTGAAAATAAGGAAAAATATACATGGAATGAAGTAACAGAAAAAATTTTAAGATTATCAAAAAAAATTAAAGATATTATAAAAAAAGGAGATAGGTGTATTATTCTATCTGAAAACAGACCAGACTGGTTAATAGCCGACATTGCTATAATGAATGCAGGAGGAATTTCAGTTCCAGTTTTTACAACTTACGCTTCAGATGATTATGAGTATATAATTAAAGATTGTAACCCAGAATTATTTATTGTTTCAAATAATATACAATTTGAAAAAATTTCAAATTTTATCAATAAAAAAAAAATAATTTCATTTGAAAATATAAACTCTGAGAGTTTTCTCGTCAAAAATATTTATAAAAAAAACTTTAAAGATAAAATTAATCATGATTTAAAAAGAGATATGCCTGCATGTATAATTTATACTTCAGGTACATCTGGAAATCCTAAAGGAGTAATTTTAAGTCACGGAGGAATATTATCTAATTGTGAGGGAGCTTTAAAAATTCTTGATCCTTTAATAAAAAAAAAAGATCCTATTTTCTTAACATGGCTTCCTTTATCACATTCATATGAACATACAGTTCAATTTATACAAATATTAGTTAATGCTAAAATATATTACGCAGAAAGTTTGGAAAAATTAATATCCAACATGAATGAAGCAAAACCAACTATAATGACTGCAGTACCAAGATTTTATCAAAATCTTTTTACTAAAATTAATTTAGGTTTTAACAAGCAAAAAGGACTAAAAAAATTTTTAATAAACAAAACTCTTTCAATCGGTACTAAAATTTTAAGAAAGGAAAAATTAAATTTTAAAGAAAAATTACTTAATTTTTTTTGTGAAAACTTAGTAAGGAAAAAAATTCAAATCCAGTTTGGAGGAAATTTACATGCCTTTATTTCTGGGGGAGGTGCTTTAGATCAAAAAATAGGAGAATTTTTAAATTCAATTGGATTACCTACGTTGCAAGGATATGGTCTCACAGAAGCCTCTCCCGTGGTAAGTTGCAATCTACCAGATCTAGTTAAAGTAGATACTGTCGGACCTGCATTTGGGACTAATCAAGTTAGAATTGCTGATGATGGAGAAATCCTCGTGAAAGGTGAAAACGTAATGTTAGGATATTGGAACAATAAAACTGAAACGGATGAAATCATAAAAAAAGGTTGGCTTCATACGGGAGACATTGGAACAATTGATTCCAATGGATATTTAAAAATTACTGATAGAAAAAAAGACATAATCGTTAATCTTGGAGGTGACAATATTTCTCCTAGTAAAATTGAAAATATTTTATGTTTAAATAATAACATTAAACAATCTTTTGTTTATGGAGATAAAAAAAATTATTTAACAGCATTACTAGTAATGGAAAATCAAATTAATAAAGAAGAAATAAAAAATATAATTAATAATATTAATAAAAAACTTACTTTAATTGAAAGAATTAAAAAATTTATAGTAATCGATAAAGAATTTACAATTGAAAATAGAATGTTAACACCAACTTTGAAGTTAAAAAGAAAAGAAATTACTAAAAATTATAAACAAGAACTAGAAAATCTTTATAATAATTAAATAAATTAATTTTAAAATTGCTTAAATAAACATTGAATTTACTAACTTTTTTAAAAAATAAATTTAATTCAAAAATAATTAAATTTTTAATATTTTTTATAAATTTTAAAAGTTAATTTATAATTGACATGAAACATAATTTAACTAATGTTTATTATAACAAACGAATCACAAAGATTTGTTTAAACAAAGGGAGATAAAGATGGCTAAACGTAGAAAAAAAGCTAAAAAGAAAACTAAGAAAAAAGCAAAAAAAAGAAGAAGAAGAAGATAGTTTTCTCTTTAACTAAACGCCCTTTTTAATTTTTTTAAGAAGGGCGTTTTTTATTAGACGTCTTCAACCATTAAGTTTCTTCCTAAAGCTTTATCCATTTTCTTTTTAACATCTTCAGGACTTACTTTCATAACAGCTTCAAATTCAGACTTTAATCGTTCATAAGCTTTTTCAAACAATTGTCTCTCGCTATAGGATTGATCGGCAATTATGTCTGTATTTTTATTTAAGTCTTTTACTACTTCCGCTAATTCATAAATTTTTCCAGAATTAATTTTTTGGTCATACTCTTGAGCTCTTCTACTCCACATAGTCCTTTTAATTTTTGGTTTTGTCTTCAGTATTGAGATACATTTATTAACTTGATTTATACTAGATATTGGTCTTAAATTTGTTTGTTGGTTGATAGGGACTGTTAAAGTAAGTTTTTCTTTTTCAATGAAAATTTTATAAAAGTTGATGTCGATTTGTCCAATAGTTGCTTTTTCAACAGCTAATATTTTTCCAACCCCATGTTTTGGATAAACTACATAATCTTTTATATTATATTGCCTTTTTTCATTTGCTTGTTTTTTAATTTTTTTAATTTCTATTTTTTCATCATTTGAAGAAGATGAAATTTTTTTATTAGCTGGAGAAATAATTACTTTTTTTTTAGGAACAAGTTTCTTTATTTTTTTTTTTATTTTTTTGACATTTTTTTTAGCTTTTTTTCTTGGCATTTTATTTACCTGGTTTTTCAGAAAAATGTTTATCAAATTTATTTTTCATATTCTTATATTTTTCATGCTCAGCCATAGGCTCTTTTTTTTTTGTAATATTAGGCCATATTGCAGAAAACTTTTTATTAATCAACAACCATTTTTCTTTATCCTCTAAATTTTCATCACTATCCGCTTTAATAGCGTCAATTGGACATTCAGGTTCGCAGACACCACAATCTATACATTCATCTGGATCAATAACTAAAAAATTTTCACCTTCATAAAAGCAATCGACAGGACATACTTCAACACAGTCAGTTAATTTGCATTTGATACATTCGTCTTTTACTACATAAGTCATAATTTTATTTGTCTGTAAGTTGTAATTTTATTTCTCCACTTAACTTATCAGGAAAATATATCAAACCACAAATTTTTCTAATAAGATTTGATTCATAAAGATCATTTTTATCGTCTGAAAGTATAATTTTCCAAAGTTCTTTTATAATTAGGGTTTTAAATTCAATCGACTCTTTTTTGATTGCGTTAGTAAATGAAAGTAATTGATTAGAATTATTTTCTAACTCTTCTGCTTTTTTTAAAATTTCTTCTTTGTTTTCCCCATGAAAAATATTGATAAATGATAATATAATTTCCTTTTCTTTATTTGTATACTGTTCATCAATTTTTGCTGCATTAACTAGCAATGCCGCAATTGTTATTAACTTTTTATTATCAATATTTATTTTTTTTACATTTATATCATTCATTTTATTTATTTTATGTTAAGAGATAAAAGTTTTTTAAATGGATTAGAGTTATTTATATTTTTAATTACTTTTTCCTTTTCATCTCTATGTTCTCCAATAAATCTATATGTATCCTCTTCCTTCTCTTTTTTATAGTTCATTAACTTTAAAAGTTTATAAAAATTTTCTTTGGAACAACCCAATAAATTCATCATTTCCGCACTTATTTTGAATTTATTATTGTTTGTTTTTTCAATGATATTTATAAACAATTTTTCTAAAATATCTACTCGAATAAAAAAATCTTTAAAATTTTCAAACCCGCAAAGTAAAAGAAATTTTTTATCAAATTTTTTATCAATTAAGAAGTTAAGCCCAGATTTTGGTATTAATGTTTTATTTGAAGAATTAAAAAATAGTTTCCATAGACTAATTCTTAAATCCACTGCTTTTGGCTTTAACATTTTTGGAAGATAAATATGATATCTTCCAATTTTTACGCCCATACCCCAAAGTTTTTTCCTTTCATCTTTTGAAATTAATTTTAATACTTTCTCAACCTCTTGTCTTTTAATAATTCCATTTTTTTCATAAATTTGAAAAATCAAAGCTCTTAAGTATTTATCTTGTGTTACTGCTTTTGTTAAATTGAGTAAATCTTTCAAAATTTCATTAATATATGCACTTAACCAACTTTTTAAGAATTTCTTTAATTTATTTTTTGAACCAATTTCTAACCCTTCATCAGCCAGAATTTCTACATCAGGAGAAAGATAATTAGCTCCTTTTATAATTTTAGCAATTATATCTTTTTTCCAATAAATCTTATTATCATTTTTTAAAGTTATGTTTTTCCCTGTTATAACTTTTTCTACTCTTTTTAGTAATTCTTCATTAATTCCTTTTCTAGCTGCTTTCTTTATTGATTTAATATCATTGTTCAGAGTATTAGAACTTAGTTCAATATTAAATCTTAAACCCTTAAGATTTCCTATATATTGACCATCAATTAAAACTTTATCATCTTCACTTATTTCAGTATTTAAAACTATATCTTGTTTTAGTCCTCTTGAAAGAATACTTATTTTTTTGTCAATAAAACTTCTAGTAAGCTCCTCGTGAAGTTTATCTGAAAGAGTGTCTTCAATATTTTTAGTAAATTGAACCCAGTAATCAGAATTTTCAACCCAATTTTTTTTATTAGCAACATAAGACCAGGTTCTAACATTTGAAATTCTATGGGCTAACACATCAATATTTCCATGATTTTTATTTAATCCCTTTAACTGTTCTTTCATATAATCATTTGGAATTAATTTTTTTTTAGTAGATAGAAATTTAAATACTTTTTCAATATTATTTATATGTTGACCATAGGCTTTTTTTTCAAAATCAGGAATTTGACAACACTCCCATAGCAATTCTAAATTTTGATGATATAAATTATTATCATTTGCTTTTTTTAAAAAATATCTTAGTACACTTTCATCAGTCGAGTCTTTACTTCTAATAAGATTTGGATTATCAGGCTTCATTTCCAATGAATTAATTAGTTTGTTAGAATTTTCAAAATTTAATTTAGAATTTCTCCAATAAAGCATTTTAAATTCAGGTAAATCGTGATTTTCAACTTTTTCTGTTTCATCAGAATTTAAGTTATCGCAATCTCCTGTTGTTCCAAATATACCATCGTTTTTATATCTCCCAGCTCGACCAGCAATTTGAGATATTTCAACTAAATTTAATCTTCTATTTTTTTTACCATCAAATTTTCTTAGATTTGAAAAATATATTTCATTAATATCCATATTAAGACCCATTCCAATAGCATCAGTTGCTATTAAATAATCAACATCACCTGACTGATAAAGATCTACTTGTGAATTTCTTGTTTTAGGACTTAAAGATCCCATTATTACAGCTGCCCCTCCTTTTTGTCTTCTAACGAGTTCAGCAATTGCGTAAACTTCTTCTATTGAAAATGCTATAATAGCAATTTTTCTATCAAGTCTAGATATTTTTTTATATCCACCATATGATAATTTTGAAAGGCGTTCTTTTTTTTTAAATTGTACCTCAGGAACGAGTTGTTTTATTAAACCTTCCATTACTTGAGATCCTAAAAACATTGTGAATTTTTTTCCTCTGAAATTAAGCAATCTATCAGTAAAAATATGACCTCTTTCTTTATCACCACACATTTGAATCTCATCTATAGCAACAAAATCTACATCTTTATTTTTTGGCATAGACTCAACAGTACATATATAAAAAGTTGAAGAACTAGGTATTATTTTTTCTTCTCCAGTTATTAGAGCTACTTTTTCTTTGCCTATTTTTTTAACACACTTGTCGTATACTTCTCTAGCTAACAATCTTAAGGGAAAACCAAATATACCTGATTTATATTCCAACATTTTTTCTATTGCTTCGTGGGTTTTACCTGTATTAGTTGGACCCAGTAGAGCAATTATATCATTCGATGGATTTTGCATATTTGTGTAAGATAATTTTTACAATACTATATATAGAGCATTAACGAGAACAAAATAAGATTAAAACATGACCGAATCAATTTGTCAAATGTTCTAATTTTAAAGATTTGAATTGACTTAAAACCCCAAGTCCCCGTATAGAAAGAAATAGCTTTTATTTAAAAGTTATTATGAAAAATCTAACAAAGAAAAGTATTCTTAAGCTCAAGCAGTCATCTACTTTAGTTATTAACGAAAAATGCAAGAAGTTATTAAAGCAAGGCAAAAAAGTTTATCAGTTTGGATTTGGACAATCACCATTTCCTGTACCAAAAGAAATTGTGAACGCTTTAAAAGAAAATGCTCATAGAAAAGAATATCTTCCGATACAAGGACTTGAAAAATTAAGATCATCAATTTCAAAAGATTTGAATAAAAAAATAGGTGTAAATTATCCAAAAGAAAATATTGTGATAACTCCAGGTTCGAAAGAGGCTATGTTATTACTACATGTTGCATTTAATGGAGAAATTATACTTTCAGCACCAAGCTGGGTGTCATATGAGCCCCAAGCAATTATTGGAAGGAATAAAGTTCATTGGATACAAACTTCAAGAGAAAATAATTGGTTTCCAACCGCTACTCAACTGGAGAAGAAAATTAAATCAATAAAAAATAAAAATTTGATATTTATTCTTAACTCTCCAAATAATCCTTCTGGAACAATATGTAAAAATCTTAAGGAATTAGCTATGGTTGCAAAAAAAAATAATCTTATAATTTTATCAGATGAAATTTATACAGATCTAACTTTTTGCAATAAATATGAATCGATTTCTCAGTATTACCCAGAGAGAACATTTATAAGTGGAGGATTGAGTAAATGGTGTGGAGCGGGCGGATGGAGAGTCGGTTTTTTTGCTGTACCAGATCCATTATCAGAACTACTGGAAAATATAAAAACTTTAGCAAGCGAGTCTTATTCTACAGTAAATAGCCCAGCTCAATTTGCTGCTGTTAGTGCCTATGAAGGTGATTTTAGTGAGTACAAAAGTAAAACTATCAATATCTTGAAATCGATAGGTAATTACGTTTATAAAAATTTAAAATCTAATAAAGTTTTAGTTAATCCTCCAGAAGGAGCCTTTTATATAATGCCAGAGTTTTTAAATAAAAAGTTTAAAAATTCTACAAATTTATGTGAAGCTATACTCGAAGAAACTGGTGTAGCAATGTTGCCAGCTTCTGACTTTGGTTTTGACCCAAAAAGAATGCTTACAAGATTATGTTATATTGATTTTGATGGAACTAAATTTTTAAATGCTCAAATAAACGAAAAAATGCTAAGCGACAAGATAATTGAAGAGAATGCTCCAAATGTAGTTGAAGGCATTAAAAAGTTATCTATTTGGGCTAAAAATTTATAAAGATTCTCTTTGACCTAAGCCTTTTTACATAGTTAAATTATTATAATTAATAAACAAACGGGAGATCAAATGAAAAAAATAATATCTATGATTTCTGCAATTTTAGTAACTTTTGCTTTATCAAGCCCAATTACTTCAATCGCAAAATCAGCAGAGTTCTTTACAATAGGAACTGG
>MDTC01156117.1_pt1 | contig 12544 bp, 14 predicted proteins | sample 811181 | NCBI WGS metagenome assembly MDTC01 (sample SAMN05326644, study PRJNA326480) | marine metagenome | isolation source: seawater | place: Pacific Ocean: North | collected 2011 | reverse complement strand
TTGAATAGTATTTTGAGGCTAAATTTTTATATCTAATTCTAGTGTCTCTAAAATATTTTAACATTCCTTTCATAGCATGTGTTACGTCACACTCTGGAAAAACGTCATGTACTAATTGTATAGATGGGTATAGTGAACTAAAATCTAATTTTAAGACGTTAGTTGAGTATCCTGTTTTAACTAATCTGGACAACCCACCCACAAAAGGTCGCTTACTATTTTTAGCTGGTACAGCTAAACCTCTATGGTATGACCAAGCCAACATCAACATTTTCCAAAGAGTAGCTGTACCCATTGTAGAAACTCTTTCATATGATGTTGGTACCATACTAGCTAATAGAAAAGAAGCTTGGTTAAACTGACCATCAACTTCTTGTGTTTCCCATAAATCATCAATTAAATATCTTTCAACTATTTCACTACCCCCTACTTTTTTATAAACTTCTGGGTGTCTTTTGTCTAGATTTTTTAGACCAGGTTCATCTACAGATTTATATTTACCATTTTCAATATTTAAATAAAATTCTTTATTTTCAGAATAGGTAGAAGCAATTTTATCACCAGGTACGTATACACGATTTGGTTTTTCTGATTTACTAAATTGTGTTATATATTTTAACCCCCAACTTTTAATTTCAGAGTTTATGGTTTGTGCTCTCCTTACAGAGTGGGCAATATCTAAAGAATTATAACCCCATATTTTAAGTTGTTTATAATCTTCAATTTCCGCACCTAACTTTAAAACACCATCTTTCATTTTATAGTCTTCGTTTGGATTTAATGTTTTAAATTCTTTGGTGTTCATACCTAAAATTTCAGCTCTTTTAAATAACCAAGGCCAATCAAAATTAGATGAATTATACCCACCAATTATACTAGGTTTTATTTCGTCTATAATATCAAAAAATTGATATATGGCTTCAATTTCTGATTCTGGTGTATCTTTAACTTCTATAACTTTTTCATAACCTCTATTATCCTTTACACCTATCATAAAAATTCTACCATCTTCAGGGTTTAAAGCTGTCGTCTCCAAGTCAAAAACCAACCTATGGACATCATCATATTCTTCAAAACCTTTAAATAATCTTTTTCTTTTTTGTATTAAGTATTGTTCTATTGGTGGTAATATCTGAATACTGTCTCTACTACCCTCACCCCAAGGGTTTAAACCACCTTGTTTAAAAAAACTAACCAAATCTCTATATGATTTTGTTGTTTTAATCAGATAAGTTAACCCATTTTCCAGTCTTATATTCTCAGCTGTTTCTAATTTTTCAACAATAATACCGTATTTGGTCATTGCTGCTTTTTGTTTGTGTTTGTTGTTTTGGTAAAAGTTTTTTTTACTTAGATTGCCTACCCAACAAAATGGGGTAAAAGTATCGGTTTCTATAATTTTACCTTTAACAGGACACTCTTTAATTTTATAAATTTTACCTGTCCTGTAACCATATTCTAAAGCTACTATATGTTTTTCTGGGTCTGAACCATGAAGGAATTCATGGATTTCTTCTGATGTTGCGTTTTTTAAATTTTCTATCATTATCGTTTGTATTATTATCTTCGTGACTATTCACGAGTTTTACTTAACATTCGATAAAAGTATAATAATTTTTTGTTGATTTATCAATTAACAAACACAAGAAGATGAAACAAAAGAGTCCGTAATATTTATAAATAAATCTTCTCTAATTGGGACTTTAAGTTCACTACATTCGTCGTGTAAAAATATTGAAAACATAGCTTGATACCTACCTACTTTTTTAACGTCTTTTTTTCTCCATCTATAATAAATGTAATACTCTACTGGGGAGTTTGGTGATAATAGGATTTTTTGTACTATACCTGCTGGTTGGTTTAGTATTCTGTACGTTCCGTCGTCTACACTTTTCATTGAGAACCTTATTGTGGAATTTTCTATTTTGTCATGGAAGGTATCAAACTCAGTCCTACCATCTCTAACTAATTCCATTTTTAAAAGGGGTTCTAATGAATCTTTTCTTATAAAAAATTCCATATTAGTTTAAATATTAACCACTTAATGGCATCCCATTATCGAACAACCCTAGTTTTGCCCAATGTGTTCCACCTGTATATACTCTTATATTGTCACCGTCAAAAAACATTAACCCTTTGTGGTTTATTCTATCTTGAGTAGTTCCGGAAATACCTGGGTCAAACTTAAACATGTTATTACTATGGTCTTCAATTAATGGTAACATAAATCCTTGTGCGTTATGTCCAGCTCCGGAAAAGATTTGGAGAGCTGCTCCCTTTAGGAGTTTTGAGTCATTAAATGTTTTACCAGAAGAAAGTATTGACACACCTGAATGAGCTACTGTTAAAGCGTTATTTAATGAAGCGAAACCACTACCCGCTGTCCCTGTACCATTACCCACAACAAATAAATCCGAAGTCATATTTCCTCTACCCACAACAAAGTGTGATGTTCCTGACGCGGTTGTTGCACTTCCTGCTGCAAATGAAGCTAATGCTGATGCGGTTGTTCCAGTTCCCATAGCAAATGAAGCGTCGGAACTTGATGTATTACCTGTACCAAAAGCTGTGGACATTTGACCTGTAACATTATTACCACCACCAAAACCAACAGCTAAGTTTCCAGAAACTGTATTTGCTGAACCGGCAGCAAATGAATATAACCCTGTCGATGTTAGTACTTTACCTAAAGCGAAAGCTCCTGTACTGTTAGTCACTGTATTTGCTGAACCAAAGGCCGCCCCAACTAAACCTGAAACATTATGTCCCTTACCAAACGCTGATGAAAAAGCTCCACCAATCGTATGACCAGAACCTACACCTATTTTTGTAGAACCGGATGTTGTACCAGACACCATTAAACTAGGTTGTATAATTATACCACCACCCGCTGGATTACCACCTTCGGACGTAACACCACTTATAGTTCCATTTATAGCCATAGCTACAAATGGTGACCCTGAAGATGTATATCCACCTGAATATACTGTTACTCCAGAGTTAAGAGTTACGTGACCAGAAACGGTACCACCACTGGCAAATAAACCTACTGGGTGAGTAAATCCGTCTGGATTTTTTATATATAGTTCATACTGGCTTTGTGTACCGGTACCACTACTAGCGTATAAAGCTGTATGTCCTGTTGGTGGATTAGCTATATGGGCTGGTTGTTCTGTTAAAAGTCTAATGTACGATGGCATATTATATTATATTTTTTTTTAATTAATTATCTTTATATATAATTATTTTGTTATTTCCCAAACTACTTGTACGTATTACCTAATAATGTTACAATAGCATCTAAAGACTCATCCATCTTAATTACAATGACTTCAAGAGTATCTTCTGGGTTCAACCAAATTGGCATTGTAACTTCAACAGCCGCTTCTTGTTTGAATTTTTTGTAAAATTTAACTGAGGTTACATTTTCTTGTGTGTAACTTCTAAATTTAACTTGTTGCCCACTACTAGTAAAATACAAGTTATTAGATAAATATCCGAAAATACCTTTTATATCATACATATTACCATCCCTTAAATAAAGCACTTGTGAACTGTCACAGTTGTTTTTTGAACAGTTTTTTGCAAACTCACAATCGGTTAACTTATACCTATCTTTATTAACTAGGAAATTATGATACATTTCATCCGCCATTAATGGTTTTGTGTAATACCTTAATTGTGAGATACCACCCATCCAAGTACCGGCAAAATTTTGTTCTATTAAAAGGTTTAAATCGTCAGGGTCTTGTTGTAATGTTTGGCCTGTGGTGGTTAGGGTACACGCCGTTGAACCTGTGGATAATGTCATATTTTCTAATAAACCTATGGAAGCACCACCCCAAGCTATATTAAATGGTACACCAACTTGTAAATCTCTATGTTGATTTAGAGCTCTAGGTATTATTTCTTCAAAATTCTCAACTTTAAAGTGTCTTCTACCATTTACATAAAATACCAAATCCCCTCTTCTATATTCATCGTGTGATAACCAAGAACCAAAAGTTGTACCAGCAGTATAACAACACGTATTGTCTGTTTTTCCAGTTATCCCAGACGCGTCAAATTCATAATAACCATCTTCTGGTATTAAAGGTAGTTCATCAAAAGCGTTATCACACCTACCTACAGATATTGACGATGTTATTCCTGAAAAAAGATATAGTGGGTCCAATAAACCACCCAAAGCATATTCGACACCATTACCTAGACTTTGGGCACAACTTGCGCCAGATATGATAGGGAAGTATCTTTCAAAACTGACCCCAACATGTATCCAAGTATCTTCACAATTACCAGAATTTATAATGGATGGGCATATCACATCAGAATATTTTTCTTCAATATCATATCCAAACATAAAGGTATCACCACTAGTACAACCAGAACCACTGGCTGTGGCTGCTGTTGTTTCACAACCACCAGTATACCTTATAGTTCTATAACCTATTCTAAAATCTGGTGTTATTCTAAAACCTAAATTATTAGAATAAACATCTTGTGTTGTTGATGTCATTGTTATTGTTGTTGAAGTTCCTCCTGTTGCAACGTCAAACGGTGACACATTAATTATTGCTGGACCTAGTGTGTGACCACTTATAGTGTCCATACAACAATTAAGTCCACTCATACTTGTACAACCTGTTTCACTCGGAAATTCATTATGAAATTTATTTTCAGCTCTAGTACCTATATAGTAAAAGAATCCACTATTGTTTGGAAAGTCGTCATTTACAGTCCTAGTGTCTGCTGTACAATTTAAATTTTCAGTTCTTGCCGTTAACCAGGTATCTGTATCATAATCGTAACCAGTATACTTCATACCATAACACGCGGTGTCTACACAATCACCTTCAGAATCTACAACATAAGAGAAATCATAAACCTCACCTTCTGGTTCTCGGTGTGGTACATTAAAACCTGCAGCTAAACAACAAAGACATGCAGACTCTTCCTTCATTTTACTACTTTGACAATCTTTAAGACAAAAATCTTTTACCCTAGGGTCTCTACATTCAACCCTCCCATCATCTTGAGTTCTACAGCCAAATACATCATTAAACAACGTACAATCTACACTATCTGGTAATGTAACACCACTTTGTGTGACTGTAACACCTGTATTCCAAGGAGGTTGTGTGTAGTATGTTGTTGGGTTTGTTGATGCATCATAACAACCGTCACCAGGATTTACTCTAATATTTTTTTCTGGGTTATAGTTTGTAGAAAAACAAGCCCCTTCTGTAGAACCTGTAGCTCTAATTTTTAAAAACGTTTCCATTGTCCAACCCTCATCGGGTCTATCTGGTAAAACCGCATATGGGTAACCGTAAAATTTATAAGCACCAGTATAATAACCACCTAATAGTTCTTGGTAATAACCAGAACTATCGGTAGAAGAACTAATAGTATACCTTCTAGTTCCAGACATATTAAATTGACTGGAATCTTCCGGTCCTGGATTTGCAGCGTCACCACTATCTGGAAATTGAAAAAATGTGTTTGAAACATTCCTTGTTGTTGCACCACTTTGTGATGGAGCTTGTGTATTCGCACTAACCTGCCACATTTTAAATCTTCTATCTTGTGCTGTAAAACTAAATATACCATATGCTGGAACCAATGTAGTAGACCCTGTCTGACCGTTAAGACTACATGTTAATGCTGAATAATTTGCACTAGTACTACATAACCCACTTATTGGTACTGAAGGTCCCCATAAACTTATTTGTGTACTATCATTTACCAACATAGTTTCATACTGACCTATATCCACAGCATTTAAGGGGTAATTATTTACATTATATTGGTCCTCATCATTTTCATATGGACAATCACAATAAGATAATGCTTGTCCCCAATAATTTTGACTTATAATTGTTTGTGGAAAACCAGTAGATGTAAGCCCATAATTAAAAGTTGCCGGATTAGTTGATATTCTATCCCACCAACCAGTTTGTTGGTTAAATGTTACCGCGGTTAATAGTGGTTGTGTTGTTGAAGCTGTATTGTTTAGGTCAATCCACATAGGTAATGTATTACTCATGTTTCCAACTTGTGGTGTTCTTGGTTCTTCATAACCAATAATATTGTCTGAGTAAACTACTTCTCTTTGGAAGTCTCTTTCGTCAGCTGCTAAATAAAAATCATAATAACCACTATAACTTAACTTAGCATCTACCTTACTTCCGTAATTATTTAATAAATTTTGTGTTCCCATTAATTATAAATATCATTCTACTTCAAGTTAATATTTATATATAAAGAATATTTAATTATGGCAAAAAAAGAACCTATTTCTATATATCAAGATGACATGGAAAAACTACACAAAGATGGTACGTTAGAAAAAGACGGTATCACTCTTGTTTATATACCAGACCCGGAATTACCAAATAATTCAGAAGAAGAATTAGAAGAACTTGTAGATTATGATGGTTCTATTGTTGGTAGTAAGATTCCTTTGGGTTGGGAAAATGTTAAGACTATGTCCGCTACTAAAACCACCGACGCTACGGTACCTATGTCCAGACAAAGTGGTGAACAAGGTCGTGGTTACTTTTTTAGACGTTACTGGGGTGAATCGGTAGAAGAATTAGGTGAACACGATATGACTGACGTGTTAGGGTATGATGATACTATACATATGGATGCTGGTGAAACTATAGAATATTTTAAAAACGAACACGGTATGGAAAAAGATGAAGCTGAAGATAGAGCAGAATCTATGGGTAAAACTACATCTTTAGATAAAAAATCTGATAGTGGTGAAAGTTTCCAACGCCTTGTTGAGGATGATGATGTTTTAAATATGTTGGAGATAATACTAAGTAAAAAAGATGAAAATTCTGGAGTACAAGATGTTAGTGGTGAAGATTCTATGTTAGATAGAAAAATAAGACATTTAAAAAAATATGCTAGAAATAGTGGTTACTCTATGGATGAACTTATTAAATTAATGAGTCATGAATAAAGACCTTAAAAATGATTTTTATAAACTACCTGATGAGTTATTAAAAAGTTTAAACCACAATCTTAAACATACTTCTAAAAAAGCTAATGGTTATGAAAGACTTAGTAATTTATGTAAAAATAAAGGAGTTAATTATGGTCAAGCTAAAAAAATAAAGCATGAGATGGAAAATGGTTTGAATCCTCAAGCTTATAAATTAGTAGGTGGTGATGATTTACTAGAATGGTTAAACGATAAATTAAATAGAGAACGAAAAATTGTTGATAGTAGTAAAAGAAATAAAATGAATTCTGGTCTTGAGAACCAGTTTAAAAAAACTCACACCAAAGATAAATCTAAAAACCCAACGAAAGTTAGGTTGGTTAGTACTCAGAAAAATTCTGACGAAATATTTAATAATAGAGCGGTTTCTGAAGAAATGACTCGAATAAAAGAAATAATTAAAATAATAATTTAAAATGGCAGACTTTAATCAAAAAAAACCAGGAGAAAAATTGTCCGATATTTCAAGTAAAGAAAGGCAAAAATTAACAACTAGAAATGTTTATAAAAGCACAGACGGTTATAACGCTAACCACCCAAACGCTAAATCAGATGGTGACCCAAAAGGAAAGGGTAACGCTAAATATTTAAGTGTTTACGATGATAGTACTGGTGGTAGTTTAGACATACTAGGTAACGGTGAAGCAAATAGTGGACGTATAGGTAATGTAAAAAATAACCTATATAGTAAATCTAACGAATATTCCGCTGGTAATTTAGATACTGGTGATGGTTACACACCAACCGTTTCTGAATCAAGATAGTACGAATGAAACTTTACAATGTCATATCAACACTTATACTTGAGCAAGTATCTAATAGTGAAATAGTAGATGCTATAAAAAATAAACACGTCTGTGAGTTGGTGTATGAAGATGACGCAAGTATTGGTCCCGGTAGGAGAGTTGTATACCCAGTAGCTTTGGGTGAATCTTTAAGAAATAATAAAGTTGTTAGAGCTTATCAAATATCTGGACCATCTCTTAAAGTAAATGAAGAGGGCATACCATTACCGGATTGGAGGTTGTTTAGAGTTGATAGGATGAATAATTTTAAACCTCTTAAAGGTGAAAATTCTGTTTTTGAGACTTTTAATGAACCACCACTTTATAACCCCTTTGGTGATAAATCAATGAACAGAGTGTTAGTTAATTCAAAATTTTAAACTATGAGCGGATTTGAAGCTTTACAACAAAAATTAGTCCAAGCAAAAGCTGTAATGGATAGAACTGATGGTATACCATCTAATATGAAAAATAAACAAGGCGTGGTAAATGAGTCATCTAACCCTAACCTACCCCCTGTTTCCAGTAATTTTAATACGGAAAGTATTAATAACGTAATATCTAATAATACGAAACTATCCTCACCAACACCAATTACTGAAGAAAAAGTTAGAAAATCTAATTTACCAGACGCTATCAAAAAACTTATGATTGACCACCCAATACCTGAAGTTTCTTTTGGGAATCAAATACCTGACACTTTAATTGAAGGGGCTGCAGAACAAATGAAAAGGTTTAATGGGTTAAGTAATAGTTCGGAATCTACCACTCAACCTTCGTCACCACAAAAAATAAAACCAACTTCTAAAACTCAAAAACTAACACAAAGTTCACTTAAAAATTTAATTAAAGAAACTTTAGTAGAATCTTTAGATAATTTAATAGATGAAAGAATAACAGAAAGAATTGTAGAGCGTAATGGGTTAGATGAGTCTATAAGACTAGTTGTTGGGAATACTATTTTTGAAGGTAAGATATTAACAACTAAAAAAATTAATTAGTCTACCTTTGACTATATCGTTTGTTAGTATTATCCTTTTACCATGAACAAACCAAAATATAAAATTTTAGTATTGCCCAGTGATAGAACTGGTGTTAGTAAATTTAGGTCTGTAGACCCACACGTACACTTACAACAAATGTACCCTGATGAATTCTGGGTAGATGTAGATTATGAACCAAAATTAGAGGATGAAAATTGGTTAAAACAATATGATTTAGTTCTTTATCATAGGTCTTTATCCCCAGACTTTGGTAGGTCTCACGAAGCTGTTAAAAGGTTAAAAAGATTAGGTATACCTTCTATTTGTGATTTAGACGATTATTGGGCTCCTACTGTGGACCACCCAGCACACGCTATAGTAAAACAAAACCAACTAGACCATCATATAAAAGAAAGTTTAAAAATAGCTGAAAATATTTCTACAACAACTAAAGTTTTTGCTGAAGAAATGAAAGGGTTTTGTAATAATATATTTATTTTTCCAAACGCTATAAATACAGCTGAAAAACAATTTCAACCTAAAAAAATAGATTCTGATATTATGAGAGTTGGTTGGTTAGGTGGGTCTTCCCATTTAGGTGATTTAGAAATATTACGTGGTTTACCCGGTAAGCTTAATAGTTCACATAAAGGTAAGTTTCAATTTGTTTTATGTGGTTATGATTTAAGAGGTAATGTAACCATGATAAATCCAGAAACTGGTCAACAACAAACTAGAGACATAGAACCACACGAATCGGTATGGTACTTATTTGAAAAAATATTTACGGATGATTTAAGGATTTTAACACCAGAGTATCGTGATTTTTTACATAAGTGGAAAAAAGGTAAGTTTGTAGATGAAGATGGTTCACCTTATAAAAGGGTGTGGACAAAACCAATTACAACCTACGCTTCTAACTATAATAATTTCGACATTTCATTAGCCCCACTAAAAGAACACGTATTTAATAAAGTAAAATCACAATTAAAAGTTATAGAAGCTGGTTTTCATAAAAAGGCTTTAATAGCTCAAAATTTTGGTCCATATCAAATTGATTGTGTTAACGCTATAGATAGAGGTGGGAAAATTAACCCTAAAGGAAATTGTTTACTAGTAGATACACACAAAAACCACAAACAATGGTACCAATATACTAAAAAATTAATAGATAACCCTTCACTAGTGGAGGACTTGGGTGAAAAATTATATGAGACTATAGCCCCAAAATACCACATAGATGTAACTACAAAATATAGAGCTGAAGTTTATAGGGAATTAATAAGAAAATCATAAAAATTAAAAAATGGCAGAAGTAGTAATTAGTGACAAAGTAAAGACCCACGAAGAGGGCAAACATACTTACATAGGAAAGTATAAAGGTAAAGATTTTAAAGTTAGCATGCAAGACATGAATGATGATAGAAAACTTGTTTACATGGAGGGTGAAGATAATTTTACTGATAAAGATAAGGAAGTTATTTTTGAACAATTAGACGACATGACATACGTAGATACAGTAGAGGAAGCAGGTGATGATAAAGTTTATGTTGAAAATAATTATGAAACTTGGTTTGCATTTAAGTTTGAAGCTTATGGTTCCTATGGTGAACATAAGTTTATAGTGGAGGAGTACAGTGATGAACATGGTGGTGACGCGACATTCTTAGAGGGTGAGGAAAACTTTGACGAGGATGAACAGGAATTGATATATGAAGCAGTAAATGAATATATGTAAATGAGTAAGTTACCAGAATGGTTTGACGGAAAACTATATGATGAGGGTGACAAAGTTAGAAACCCATATTCTGGAGAAGAGTATGTATTAACAGCGGAAGAACTTTCTATGTACGACTTTATTCTGGGTTCACAGATGATAGTGGAAATGGGAATGGGTGGTAATAATAAAATAATTGAAGACCTGAGAAAGGGTTTAGATTGGTTTAAAATAAATAATAACGAGGCCTATATGGTCTTACTAGATTAAAAAATTAAAAAATGGCAGTAGAAATTAACATTATGGAAAATGGACCTATTTTGGTCAAAGGAGAAACCACAGTAAAAAAAGGTGGTAAAGATGTAACAGTAAGTGAAAATTATGCATTATGTAGATGTGGAAAATCTAAAAATCAACCAATGTGTGATGGAGCACATAAATCAACTAATTTTAAAGGATAATAATATGTACTATCAAGCAATCATAGCATTTGAAACGGGAAATGTAGATAATGAAGGAAACCCTAAAGTTAAAAAATTTAAATATATTGTAGAATCAGAGTCAGTTTTTGAAGCTAATAAAAGACTTGCTCATTACCTATCAGAGGATACTAGAGACTCAGAAGTTATATCAGTAGTTAAAGCTCCTTATGAAGATATTTTACATCCAGAACTAACACCAAACTACTATAAGTAAACTAGAGTATATTTATAATAAAAACAATTATTATGAATTTCTTTAAAAACATGTTAAGTAGTGAAGGTAAAGTCTCCAGTAAGAGATTTGTTACTTTCGTATGTCTTCTATTTATGTTAATAGGATACACAGCTAATCTATTCTGGGATTTTACTATCGAAGAAAATTTATTTCAATCACTACAGTGGATTGTAATGGCAGGACTTGGGTTTACAGCTGCTGAGAATTTTTCACCTAAGGGTGAGGAACCACCGGTAGAAGAACCAGAACCAACTAAAACAACTGTGACTCACGAATATTATGATGATGAGGAAGACTACTAAAAAACAAAAACCACTCAATAGAGTGGTTTTTTTATTTAATATGGTTTTTGTTTAACAGTCACAACAGTTACAATCACAACTTGTCCCACATTTACATTTTTCACAATTACATTTCATAATATTTACTTTTTTAATTTTTTATTTTATAATCCAATCTCTTTACAACATTTACACATTTGTTCAAATGGAACTACTGTACAAGCTTCAGAATAACAGAAATCTTTTTGCTCCGCTTTACCTAAACTCATAAATTTATCACAAAGTTTATTTCCACCTGGAGGTGGTAATGGACATGGTTTACTTATAAATGGTGCTGCTTGATTTGGGTTAGTCGATACAAATACAGAATCCACAGTTCCATGTGCATTTGGTCCAGCTGATATTTCTTTTCCAGTATCACTTGGTGTTACTGGTACTCCATCTATTGTTACAGCAGCATTTACAGACATTGGTGTTGTATTAGGTTGTCCACATAATTTAAGTTCTATACCCATTGAAGGCATTGTTGGTGGTGGACATGGAGTTTCAATAACATCAACCAAGTTCTGTAAATTTTGTGTGGCTACCAATAAAGAATCTATTTTCCCGTGTACTTCGTTATTACTTCCAGGATTAAGAACAACTTCTTTCCCAACATCACTTTGTGTTACTGGTACACCATTTACTGAAATTGGAACAGGAATTTGTGTTGGTGTAGTATTAGGGTCACAACTTCCAAATATGATACCCATTGGAGGCATTTGTGGAGGTGGACATGGTGATGTGGTAACATTAAGTCCGGGTGATAAATTTTGTGTCGCTATAAATACACTATCTATAATCCCATTTACTGTTTGGTTTTGACCTTGTATTGCTATTTCTGTACCTACCCCCTGATTTGGTAAATTAGCTAACATTTGTCCGTCTAGTGTGATGTTAGCGTTAATTTGACTTGAAGTGGTATTAGGGTCACATGGTTGAAATACAATACCTAGTTCCGGTGTTGGTGGAGGTGGACATGGTGATGTGGTAACATTTATGGTTGT
>MDTC01040310.1_pt1 | contig 12544 bp, 9 predicted proteins | sample 811181 | NCBI WGS metagenome assembly MDTC01 (sample SAMN05326644, study PRJNA326480) | marine metagenome | isolation source: seawater | place: Pacific Ocean: North | collected 2011 | reverse complement strand
GCACTAGCCATAGCTTCATAAGGATTTGTACCTGAATATATTTCATCAAAAATACAAAAATGTTTTTCACTTGATTTAGATTTACTAATTATTTCCATTATTTCTTTACATCTCCTAGCTTCTGCTTGAAATAAACTATCTCTACCAGATGTGTCCGGTATATTTAAATAACAGTGAATATACTTAAACGGTGTAATTTTTGCAGATTTATAAAACCCAAAACCTATTTGTTGACTTAATATAACATTAAATAACGTAGTTTTTAAAATAGTGGTTTTACCAGCAGCATTTGGACCAGTGATTAAAATATTATTTTTTAATGAATAATCATTTTTAACACATTTATCTTTATTATGTAATGGTGCAAAATAAGCTTGTTTAAATGAAGTTGTTTTACTAGAGATTTTACATTTATTTATATTACAATTATTAATATGGTATTTAATTCCATTTATATGATCAAAATAAGCATTTAAACCAAATACATAGTTCATTGTTTTATTAACTTCTTTATTTTTATAAAATTCATAAAAATGTTTCATTTTATAACCAATATTAGATATAGGTTTTACCCCTATTTTGAATGGTTTTATTTTTTGAATATATCCAGATAATTTAACTAATCTCTCACGATGTAATTTCAAGTTATCATTAAAAAGTCTATATGCTGAATTATTAAGATTTTCAGAAATTTCAAGATACGCATCTATTTGTTTAATTGAATGATCTGCTACTTTTTTGAATTTATTTAATGTATCTTCCATATAATACTGGTTTTTATAGAATCTATAACATGATAATATGTTTTGATATATTTGAAAGAAATAAAACAGTACAGAAACAATAGTATATACACGATTATCCCAAGACATGTTTTCCATACGAAATAATCTTCCAATAGGTAATTTTGAAAATAGCTGTTTTAATATTTCAAAATACTTGGAAACACTAATGTTTATCCTTTGGATTTTCAACAAAAAAAAAGGTACTATTAATAAAAATACAGGTAGTAGCAGAGAGAATACTGGTGATGATAAACTATATATACTCATTAATTGTAAAAAACTCTCATTTTTATTTAAGTATTCAAAAAAATCCCAATCAATATAATGATATTTTGATAAAAACCCTGTATCATTTTTTACTGATAACCATAGTTTAAAAATATCGTCTACATCTTCACATGGAGCTACATTAACTTTTTTATACAGGGATTGACTACATTTTATATATTTTTTATCATATGATACAGTTTTTTTCCAAGCATCAAGAAGTTCTAAACCAATTTCTGTTTTAGGTAAAAAAATATTGTTATAAAGACTTTTTCTAGTTATACCTTCTTCAGTTGTTTTAATATTATTTAATTCAATGTCTTCACATATTGTAGAATTGATTTCATTTTTTTTTGAACAATACTCAATAGGCAGTTTGAATTCATGTATGTCTTCTATCTTATTCATTTAAACACTGAAAAGAATAATATAGTTTATTTTTTACGACTAATTACCAATTATTTCACGATAATTAGCAGGAAGCTCATTAATTTGTGTATGATAATGTGCTTCAATATTTTTAATATATCTAAAGTCCCTCTTAGTTACAAAATTAATCCCGATTCCTTTTCTACCCCATCTACCACTACGACCTATCCTATGAAGATAAGTATGTACACACTTAGGTACATCAAAGTTAATAACAATACTTACTTGCTGAACATCAATACCACGAGCAGTTACATTAGATGAAACCAATACACGAGTCTTACCCTGTTTGAAATCTTTATAACTCTCTATACGTTGCTGTTTATCCATACTACTATGGATTGCACCAACTGGATAACCATCTTCTAGAAGAGCTGAATGAAGATCTTGTACTCGCTTTACACTATTACAATAAATAATACATTGACTTACTGAAAGTGAATCATAAAGATCTTTTAAAGTTAAATATTTTCCTTGATCATCTTCCATGTTAATATGAAACTGTGAAATTCCCTCCAAAGTAAGCATCTCACTCTTCACTAAGATACGTACAGGATCACGCATAAACTTTTTAGAAAGTTCAGCTATTTCATTTGGTACCGTAGCACTATATAAACACAACTGAATGTCTTTTGGCATGTATTGAAATATATTATATACTTGATCTTTGAATCCAGTTGACAACATTTCATCTGCTTCATCTAATGTTAACACTCTAATATGTTTTACACTTAGATGATTTCTACGAATCATATCATGGATACGTCCTGGTGTTCCTACAACAACACTAGGAGGTCCTTCTTTATCCTTTAGTTTTTTTATATCTTCATCTACACTGTTTCCACCAACTAGTAATTGTACTTTATAATTTTTAAGATAACTACCTATAGCAATAAATACATTTGAAATCTGCATAGCCAACTCTCTAGTAGGAGCCATAACAATAGCTTGAGTAGTTTTTTTACTAGTATCTATAATGTTCAATGAACCTACAGTAAAGGCTCCTGTCTTACCAGTTCCTGACTGAGCTTGAGCAATCATATCCCTTCTATCAACCATAGGTGGGATAGCTTTCTGTTGAATTGGACTGGGATTCTCAAAACCATAGGCATAAACGCCACGTAGTACTGCCATATCACAGTTTGGAATATCATCCCAGCCTTTTAATTCTAAATAATCTTCTAACTTTAAGGAACTAACGGATTCTGTTTCATCAGAGTCCTCAGTTTTATTTTGTGTGCTTTTTTCGTTTACGAAATCTGTCATCTTATATTAATAGTCAAAAATTCTTTTTAAACCAGTTCAATTTTATAGATAATATTATTATAAAAAATTGATATAGAAGATATTATATCTTATATAGTAAAGAAAGATGGCTAGTGAATTGGGACTCAAACCACAAGTTTATACACTCCAGGATTTCGTTCGTATCAGCGAAAATATAGAATTTGATATACATGAAGATGTTATCAAAATGATAAATATGTTAGCTGATAAAGTAGGCGCACCGTCTTATCAAAGAACACCGAATTTTAAAAATCGTGAACATCGCAGCGGTGGGCGTGGAGGTGGAGATCGGCGTCGTAGAAAGAAACAAAATTTAGAAATTAGTGATGCTGATTGGGAGGCTATTCGCAGTTTTCAAGCTACTGAACTAGAGCAAAAAGAAGGTATTGATAAATTAATTGATAACATTAAAGGAGAAATTAATAAGCTTACAGACATGACTTATGATACACAGTTAGAAAAAATATGTGATATCCTTAAAAACTTGTCTTCTAATGATTTATTTGGTGATGATGACAGAAATAAAGTTGGTGAAGTTATATTTGAAATAGCCAGTACTAATAAGTTTTATTCCAAAATTTATGCCAAGTTATTCGCACATATTAATAAAGAATTTGACTTTATGGATGGCGTATTTAATCTAACTAAAAAAAATTATATGAGTAAACTAACTAATATTGAGACTGTTGATGCAAAGAAAGATTATGAAAAATTCTGTCAAATTAATAAAGAAAATGAAAATAGAAAAGCTCTATCTTCATTCTTTGTTAATCTAATGAAAGAAGGTGTTATCAGTACAAGTATTGTATTTGAAATAGCTAACTCTCTTATGAACAAATTAGATGATAATCTTAATAACGATACTACTGAGATAATTGATCAGCTTAGTGAAAATATTAATATCATCATTTGTGAATCATGGGAACATTTTACCGATGATGATGATTTTGATGATGAATGTAGTGAATTAAAAGATCGTGTAGAACATGTATCCCTACTTAAATCTAGAGATTGTAACGGATTAAGTAATAAAACTGTATTTCAATTTATGGATATAATTGAAAATATTAATTAATATCAAATGTAAATAAAGATTTTAAGATAATAATTAGTAATGGATTCTTCTAATGGATTTACATATGAAATAAATGAAATTTCAAATAAATCTACTCCAACTGATTTATCACAATTGAAAAATGAGGTTTTTGATGTAAAGAATAATGAAGCTAAATCAATAGATTGGTCTACTGATTACTTGAAATTACAACTTCACTATACTGATAATTTTACAGTAAAAGATCTACATAAAATATGCGATTTCTATGAGATTGACAAAAGGAAAAAAAGGAAAGATGAGATAGTAGGTGATATTGTATTGTATGAATTAGATAGTAATAATACAGTTGTCGTGCATAATAGAAAACGATTATGGTTTTATATTGAAGAACTAAAAAATGATAAATTTTTTAAAAAATATGTTATATGGGAATAATTTAATCACTTTTTTTTGTAATTAAATTATATATGGTTAACTCAAAACTTAATCCAGAAATAAACTACATTGAAAATAAAGGATTAGATCCAGAAGATTTGGAATTTGATGCGCAGCCCTGGGAAGTTACTATGTTAGGTGAAGATATTACCATTGCATTAGGTAATCCAAAATATAAACATGTTAAAAAGAATATTATCTATTATCCTATTTATTTAATTAAAAATGATCAGGTAGATACACAAATTGGTGTATATGAAATTATATCAGATCAATTAGCTAGTTTGTTAGATGAAGATGGTGATTTAGATATAGATGCTTTAGAGCCCTTATTATATTCATTTGTAAATAAAGGTATGTTATATACTGAAACAGGCGATGATGTTGCTCCTGAAGAACCAGATGAAGATGAAGATGAAGATGAAGATGGAGATGAAGATGAAGATAAAGATGAAGAACCAAGCGAAGATGAAGATAATAATCAAGATGATGGTGAATTAGACGTAGTTGGATCAATAGATCCAGATAACAGTAAAACTATTGTAATTGATGAATCTGTAGTACCAATGCCTGAATTAAGTTCTCAAACAGAACAAGATGCCGCAAAAGAACGTGAAAAAGTTACTGGCAACAGACCTTGGGTAGCTAAATTTATGGGGAATCAAAATTATGATATAACAGAAGTTGGTGGTGGTGGTGATTGTTTATTTCATGTCGTAAGACATGCATTAGGTACTATAGGTAAAAGAACTAGTGTATCAAAACTACGAACATTATTATCTAAAGAAGCTAGTGAAGAAATTTTTCAGTCTTACAAAACAATTTTTGATAGTCTCAAACCTTCTTTACAAGAAAATAAACAAAGAAAAAAGGCTCTTGTTACTGAAAACAAAAGATTAAAAGAAGAATTAAAAAATACAAATGATAGATCAAGACAATTAGAAATTATTGATAGAGCAAAAGAATTAAAAGCTGAATATGCAAAAATTAAAAAAGAAGATCAATCTACAACATCTATGTACAATGAATATAAATTCATGGAAGGTGTGACTAATCTACAAGGTTTCAAAGATGTAATTAAAACGTGTAAATTCTGGGCAGAAACTTGGTCTATATCTACATTAGAAAGAGCTTTAAATATTAAATTAATATTATTGAGTAGACAACACTACATTCATGGTGATATGGCAAATGTCCTACAATGTGGTCAATTAAATGATGCAATATTACAACAATTAGGTATTTTTGAACCAGACCATTATATTATTGCAAATTATACAGGTGCACATTATCAATGTGTAGAATATAAAAGTAGAGCTATATTTAAATTTAAAGAATTGCCTTATGATCTTAAACTAAAAATATGTGATAGATGTATGGAAGGATCTGATCAAGCTGGACCTTATCAAATAATACCAGATTTTAAACATTTTTGTAGTGAAGTATCAGGTAGATCAGTAACTGATGATGATGACGATATAGATGACGACCCTAGTCCATCTAAAAGTCTAGAAGGTGAAAACCTGCAAGGAGACTTATATGATGATAATATAGTTTTCCAATTTTACTCAAAAAGTTCTGATACTGCTCCAGGTAAAGGTAGTGGGGAAAAAATACCAGTTGGTAAAATATCAGAATTTAAAGATCTATCGCAAGTAGATAATTGGAGGAAAATGCTTTCTAATTTTGCTATAGCTAGTTTTGAATGTGATGGTAAAGAGTGGTTAACGGTTGAACATTTCTATCAAGGTTCTAAATTTAAAAATACTAACGGTGAAAATGGATTTTATGATCAATTTTCTTTAGATTCTCAATCAGAAATTTCTAAAAATCCAGGTATGGCTAAGTGTGCTGGAGGTAAAACTGGTAAATGTAAAGGAAAACTAGTAAGACCTAAAGATGTAGTAATGGATGTAGATTTTATGGGTGATAGAAGAGATGAAACAATGGAAAAAGCAATGTACTCTAAGTTTACACAAAATCAGGAATTTAAAACTATGTTGTTAGCAACAAAAAATGCAAAATTAGTACATTTTGTTAGAGGTTCACCGGTTGATGTATTTTATGATTTGATGAGAGTTAGAAAAAGAATAAAAGAAGTATCTAAATAATTCTTACTATAAACAATTTAAGTAAATATATTGTATACTATTATAAATAGTATTATGCAGTTATCATCAGAATCACATAAATTTATGATATTCTTAACAAAAAACTATACCAAACAAGATAACATTAAATATGAAGATAAAGTTTTTAAAAATACAATAAAAACTTTATTCAATGATTTAAATAATGCTTCTTCATGGGCTAATATAACATTTGATGAAACAAAAGTTATAATTAATAAAATAGATATAGTAAGTCAGATTCCAAGACCAGACGGTTTCAATTCTAGATGGATAGATACTGAAGTTAAAACACATATATTTAATAATTCTTCCTACAAATTTGGTTACAAGTTTAAACTTAATGAGAGAAATATTAAAATTACTTTTATAACTGAAAACAATGCTATAGATAATATCAAAATGTATCATAGATATATTATTGATATTATGACTTGGATAAGCATAGCAGATAAATACTCATGTAATCACTGTGGTAAAACATTAAAAATATATTTATACATGACCAGTTTACATAAAACATTACCTCAAAATCGTTGGGATACAATTTCTAGTATGGAAGTCAATAGTGGACTAAGCGATATGTGTAGAAGAGAATCAGAGATAATCATATTTAGAAAAGAAGAGTGGTTCAAGTTATTGATTCATGAAACATTTCATAATTATGGATTAGATTTTTCAGTAATGAATATCAACATTTTAACTGACATTATGAAAGACAATTTCAATGTTAATTCGGAATTTTTAATGTTTGAGACTTATACAGAATTTTGGGCGCGACTTATAAATGTTGTATTTTGCACCTACAAGATATGCGAAGAACACAAATTTAAAGATTTTTACATGTATTTTCAAGTAATTTATTATTATGAAAGACTATTTTCTATTCTACAATGTTGTAAGATCTTAAGTTTTATGCAGCTAACATTTGATATGATAGTTAGTAAAAAAGATAAAAATATATCTTTACAACTTTATAAAGAAAGCACGAATGTATTTCCTTATTATGTAGGCGTATCTTTATTAATGATAGATCCAATAAAATTTGTTAATTGGTCTAACAATAATAATATAAATATGTTTAGATTTCAGAAAACTGATGAAAAGATTGTATCATTTGGAAACTATATAGTAGACGAGTCCAACAATGAAAATAATAAAAAAATTTATAATAAAATGTTGAAATTAATACCAAAACTAAAAGACACTCTAAAAAAATCAACTAGAATGACTATGTGTGAAACTAAATAGAAACAGTTTTCCATTCAGAGATACTATTAATTACTGTAGTTTTATCTATATTAATTAATTTAACTTTACCTCTCCATGTACCAACGACAAACCATGTGTTAGTATATTTTTTATACTCATTGTTACCATCGTCAAATACAACAACGCCTACTTCTTTATCATAATTTGGTTGGAAAATTTTCCAATTACTCATGTTCTATTCTATATTATCATTTAATCTTAAAATACTTTTCTAATGATATTAGACTAATTTCGCAAAAAATTGAAAAGATTAACACTTTTAAATTAAGAGTCATTTAAGACAATAATTATGGGAATTCAATATCTAAATAGAATTATTCGCACTTATGCAAGTAGAGGAGTTCGTGAGATACCTCTAAGATCTTTAAAAGGCAAAACATTAGCAGTAGATACAAGTATATATTTATACAGGTATCAGGCCGAAGAAGCTTTAATAGAAAATATGTATTTAATGATATCACTGTTTAGACATCATGATATAACACCAGTATTCGTATTTGATGGGGAACCTCCTGCTGAAAAAAGAGAACTACTAGAAGAAAGAAAACGTGACAAAGAACTAGCAAAAGAACGGTGGTTAGAACTAGAAAAAGAATTAAACAATAATAATAAGAATGATGATGAAGATAAGATTAATGAAATTATTGAAGAAATGGATAAAGAGAAAAAGAGATTTGTAAAAATATCACGAAAAGACATTAATGATGTAAAAAATCTTATGACAGCATACGGTGTCAATATGATAGAAGCTGAAGGTGAAGCAGATCAAGTATGTGCTAAACTTGTTCAAAAAAAATTAGTTGATGGATGTCTTAGTGAAGATATGGATATGTTTGTTTACGGATGCAATAAAGTATATAGATATTTAAGTTTACTTAACTCTACTGTAGTACAGTATGATTTAAAAAAAATTCTTGAATGCTTAAATCTTACAATAAAAGAGTTCAAACAAATATGTATATTATCTGGAACGGATTATAATATTCATTTAGACGAACAAGTAAATATTTACAGTGCTCTAAAATTATTTGGTAAATTTAAAAAACGTCATGGAGAAGATTTCTTTGGATGGTTAAACGAAACTAATAGAATTAGTGATTATTATAAGTTAAATGAGGTATATGATATGTTTGATATTTATAAAATAGACTTAAATTTTAGTAAGAGTAGGTTTCGTAATAAGTTTTATGATAGTAAGGATGTTAGAAATATTATGAAAACCAACGGATTTATATACGTAAACTAAAATATAAAATTCATATTTTTTTTATGGAATTATATTATAATAACATATGTCTTCTAAAACTAAAAGCAATAATATTGAAAATTTTCCAGTAAGTAAAGAAAATACTCCTTTGTTATGTTGGTATGCAAGTGTATTATGTAGACTTGCATATGATCCACCTATGTTATATCAATTAGGTTTAATAGAAGTAATAGATATTTTAAAAGATAAAGGGTATTTAGATTCTATAATAAATCAAATATATGCTGCATCTTTTGCTTCCGACCAACAAGCTTTTATAAATGAGTTAAAAGATAAAAGTAAAATGAAACCATTATCTTTAATAGCAAATGAAATAAATGAACGACTAGAAGCTTTAAAAAAAACTGTATATTCCAATCAAGGTATATCTGAACCTAAAAAACCTGATGCTAAAAAAACTAAATTAAGTGGAGGTGCTAAAAAAATGACACTTGATAACTTAAGTAGTAAAAGTTTTGAGCGTCTTAGAAATTCTAGTGATAGTAATATTAGAACTATATTTATACAAAGTAATCATGATGAAAATTTATATATAACTGCTGATAAACGTACTAATAGTATATATGTTACTTTTAGAGGCACACAATCCATAAAAAACGCTTTATCTGACGCTAATATTTTACCTTACAAGGGATGTGATGGAAATTTATTAAATGAACTAAAAGGAGGATTTTCACTCAAAAAAATGAAAGAAAGTGCTTCTAGAATGAGTAAAAAAGCCAAAGATAAAGCATCTAATATGAAAAAAACAATGAAAAACAAATTTAAATCAACTGAAATAAAATATTTTGGTGGTGTTTCTAGTTTAATTACATCTACTATCAATACTGTAATGTATTCTATTATACATTTATGTAAAACTTTTTTACATACACAATCAACTCCCGATGCAGCAGGTCAAGTTCAAGTTTTTTGTTTTGGACATTCATTAGGAGGGGGTTTAACTACTTATTTTTCTTGGTTATTTCCAGGAGCATATAATAAGTTTACTGACGATGAAAAGAAATATTTAAAACCATCTGTAGTTTGTATATCTAATGCTGCTCCTAGAATTTTAAATTTAATGACAATGAATAAATATGTTGATATGATGAAACAAGGTATGGTTAAATATTTAAGACAATGGACAAAAGGAGATTGGGTTGCTAAAGTACCTCCTCAAAAAAGCGGTTATTATCATCCAAAAGATTCATCACTTACTACAACATTTGAAACAGCTAAGTATTGGAATACTACAGGTTTAAAAAGAAATCCTAAAAAACCATTAGATGGTAAATTTGGTGCTAGTACTGGTAGATTAGGTATGTCAACAAGTTTAGCTGCTCATTGTTGGCAACAGTATGTAGATTTTTGGCCAGTGGTAAAAGGTTTTACTCTAGGTTCTGATCAAACTTCTAAGAAATCTGCAAATAAAAGTGGAGAGAAAGTAGTTGGTAAGAAGGTTACTATTAATCTTGTTCTTATTGGTGAAGGAGAAACAGTAGTTAAATCTATAAATAAAAATATTGGGATTGAAAGTATTGACTCTAGAGAGAATAATCCAAAAAAAAAGCCTCTAACACTTAAAATAGATTCTCAAGTAAAAGATTACCAGTGGTATTTAAAAAATATAATTAATACTTTAAATGATGGTAATGTTTCTGTGAAAGATCAACCTCTTGAACCTGTTGGTAATGTACCAGATGCTAAAGGTTATAATTTTGCTACAGGAACTTGTACAATGTATCAAAAAGGTATTACCGCTGATTCTGATACAGCAGATCCACAAGCAATAATTAACCAGAAAGGAGGAGGTGTTACGTGTCATGGTGAAGCAGATTGGCGAGGAATAAATGAAAGTGGTGAAGCAGATGCAGAATTTTTCAACTTTTTAGAATTAGGTTGTAAAAAATATTGGGATTTATGGACGTATCCTCTTATGGATGATGGTATAATGAATTCAGCTTTATGGAAAGAAGAAAATAAAGACGATATATTACGTTTACTAGAAAATATAATTCAAGTTAGAACTAAGGGCGTAATGGACGCATTAAATCGTGGAGCACGAGATGCACAAGAAGATCGTGGAGCACTTCGTGATGCCCATACCAGAGTATTAGCATATGTAAGTCAATTAAAAAATTTAATTGAACAGAATGGTATTAACTTTCATACTAAATTAAATCAATGGGACGAAGACGATGATGGTGAGTTTAATATTACTGAAACAGAAGGTTTTGCTGGAATAAGTAGTGAGATACAAAATATGTCTAATCCATCAAACGAATTAAACCGTCATGTTGGTGGAGCACAGCAATATAAAAATCCTGCCACCATGATTGTTGATGATGATAATGATAATAATTTTGCAACAGGAACTCAAGTAACAGTAGCAAATGGAAATCCTGATGGTCACAATAACGGAATAATAATAGAAGTTAATGATGATAATACATATGAAGTAGAAATGCAATATCCCAATGATGAAGGAGTAGTTACAATACACCACAATCAAATTAGATTAAATAATGATGCAGGTAAAAATAAACATAAACGTATGTCAAGAAAAAGAAAACATAGAAAACGAACACGTAAAAATAAAAAGAAACATAGAAAAAGTAGAGGACGCAGATTACCAAAATTAACTAGACGTACACCATATAAAAAATATAGTTAATAATATAATATGAATTGGCTTGCTGATATATTTATAGGTTTTTGGATAATCTATTGTGGTACTTTTTGTTGTATGGCTGGATATTCGGCAATAGTTGAAGAATGGTTTTGTAGAAATAGAATTCCTGAGTGGAGGGAAAGAATAATATATCATATCAGACCAAATTATGATATAGTTATAGATCAAGAAAATACAATTGTATAAGTATTTGAAATAAACGCAATAAATAAAATTGTTAATTATAATTTTATTTATTTATTATTAATATTAATAATAATTATTTAATTAATTGCTTGTAGCAAAGGTGGTAGATCCAGCCTTAGCAAAATGAGGGCTCATATACTTCTGAAGATTGAAGTAGGTAAGCTCTTCACCTGCACCAATATTCAAAAGTCCTTTAAGCTTAGCATCAGGACGGATAATACGACCATTATTCTTATCCTGAAGCTTATGTTGACGGATGTAACCATTAATCTCACGAGTTACCTCAGTACGAGCCATCTCAGTACCCTGAGGCTTTCCAAGGAAAGCAGCTAGAGCAGGGCTAATAAGAGTAGGTTTTACGAATCCACTAGGTGCACGATTTCCACTCTTACGTTTTTTCTTAGCAGCAGCTTTTGTTGCTGCTTTAAGCTCACGAGTAGCTTTTTTCTCAAGAGCACGGAACTCGCTCTTAAGAGAACTCATGGCGGCACAAACTTGTTGGAGCTTGGCCATAAAATCAGTGAACTGCTCAGCAAGCTCACTTCCAGGAGTAGAGACAGAAGAGCTTACACTTTTGTCATCAGCTACAGCTGGAGTTTGAGCAACTACTTCAACAGGCTCGGTTTTTTTTGAAACAGTCTTAGTGACTTTCTTAGCTTTGCTGACCTTTTTGGCAGACTTAGAATCAGATCCGCTCTTAGCGGCTTTAGTGGTTGAGGCTTTCTTTGGCATCTTATAAAATACTATAAGAACAAT
>MDTC01076989.1_pt1 | contig 12545 bp, 10 predicted proteins | sample 811181 | NCBI WGS metagenome assembly MDTC01 (sample SAMN05326644, study PRJNA326480) | marine metagenome | isolation source: seawater | place: Pacific Ocean: North | collected 2011 | reverse complement strand
AACCAGAGCCAGAGCCAGATTCACCTATTATAGAGAACCGTATAGTACCACCTCCTCCATTAATTCCACCCCCGCCTCCTTCTGATGAGGTTCTAGCTCCTATGCCGCCACCTCCTCTACCACTCCCTCCTGTAATTTCAGCAGATGAAATATTATCTTCAATTCCAATAGCAGAACCAAATTATTGGCCTTGGCCCCAACAAGAAAAATGGACTGATAGGGATGTCGCTCTACAGGTTAAATCAGCAATGGAGGCTGCTAGGGCTAAAGATACAGCTCAAGCGACGGTATTGCTTGATGAAGTCGGTCCACATCTAGGAGATCGTTCCAAGCTAATTTACCCAATAGGCGCATTATTACAGAGGATTGGGCGTTCACAATCCGTTGATAAAATGTTAGAGAATGCCTTAAAATTAATTCCTGATGATAATAATCTAATTACTGCTAAAAAGAAATTACGACCTTAATTTTTTGAAAACACCGTTCCGTAGAAGTGATGCATTAGTACCTCTTCGGAGGCCTTGTGTCAAGACGTGCGACATCATCAATAACGGTCGATGAGGGGCTTGTTCTTAGACCAGCATCTGCTACTTACATTTCAAAATTATTAGAAGCATTCGAAGAAACATGGCCCGAAGTAAGTCGAGCCATGCCATGGATTAATCCGGATAAACCATTTCTAGAACAAATAGAATCTTTTTTACAAGAAACTGAAAGAATGGGAAGAAGTGGCCTAATGCATCATTGGGTAATGATTAGGCCATGGGATGAAACATTGTTAGGACTTATTGGTTTTGATAACGTTACTAGAACGACAGAGGCCAAATGGAATCTTGGATACTGGGTAAGAAGTTCTGAACAAAGGCATGGATTTGCTAAAAAATCTATTAATGCGACACTAGAATGGTTAGGTGAGATAGAACAGGTAATAGTTGAACTAAAGGTAGATCCAATGAATTTAGCTGGGGTAAATACAGTTTCCCAAACAGTCAGTAACTGGAACGGCGAAAGAAATATTTCTGGAGATTCAGCTGTAACAGTTGCAGGAATTAGAACCTTACATCATTGTCATTTAGTAGTGACAAGTCCCAAATCAAGTAAAATTATGTGAAAACATTTCTTGAAGATTCAAAACCTTTTGCATACTCGCCAGTCTGCCCCTATGGGGGCAGAGTGGTCCAATGTCAGGTAACAATCACCATCAGAGGTTACCGGATATAGATCCAGAAGAGACCGATGAATGGTTAGAATCATTACGTTCAGTTGTAGATTCATCAGGTCTTGAGAGGGCTAGATTGTTGTTACATGAGATTTTGGCAGAAGCGCAAGACTTGGGTGTAGAAATAACTCCAGCCTCTCAAACACCTTACGTAAATACAATTCCTTGGGATAATCAGATAGCATATCCGGGCAATTTAGAAATTGAAAAAGAAATTCAAAATGCAATTTTATGGAACTCTGCTCTAATTGTTTCAGATGCAAATAGGAGAACAGACGGCATAGGGGGGCATATCTCCACATATGCTTCTTCATCTATGATTTATGAAGTAGGATTCAATCATGTATTCAAAGGAAAAGAATCTAATGGGATTGGGGATGCTCTTTACATTCAAGGTCATGGTAGTCCTGGAATTTATGCCCGTGCTTTCTTAGAAGGACGTATTACTCGGGACCAATTGGTTAATTTTCGTCAAGAAGCCTTTCTAGATGGTCTTTCATCCTACCCCCATCCTCGTTTAATGAAAGATTTCTGGGAATACCCAACTGTATCAATGGGTTTAGGACCATTAGCCGCAGTTATGCAGGCAAGATTTTGGAAGTATCTAACAAATAGAAATTTAATTGACACGTCGCAAAGTACTGTGTATTCTTTCTTAGGAGACGGCGAAATGGATGAACCTGAGTCCATAGCAGCAATAGCAGTTGCAGGCAGAGAAAAACTAGATAATTTGATTACTGTAGTAAATTGTAATCTTCAGAGGCTGGATGGCCCCGTACGTGGCAACTCTAAGATAATTCAAGAGTTAGAAGGGCTCTATAGAGGTGCGGGTTGGGACGTTTTCAAAGTTTTATGGGATAGTAACTGGGATCGTTTATTTTCCCAAGATTCTAATGGAGTATTACTTTCTAGACTCGAGGAAATAAATGATGGGGATTTCCAAAGAATGAGTACTCTTTCACCGTCTGATTTCCGTGACGAACTATTTAGTGGTTCAGAGGAACTAGTTTCCATTGGCAAAAAACTTTCTGAGCAAGATATTATCAATTTAAGAAGAGGAGGACATGATCCAATGAAGATATACGCCGCTTATCATGCCGCATTGGAGTCCGATAAGCCTGCAGTCATATTGGCACACACAGTCAAAGGATGGGGCATAGACTCCTTTGCTGGAAGAAATACAACCCATCAGAAAAAGAAAATGAATATTGAAGATTTAATTGCATACAGAGATCGTCTAAATATTCCCTTAGATAATGAACAATTACAAAGCAGTCCATTTTATTCATTAGATGAAGAATCGGAAGCACTAGAATATATACATTCTACTAGAGGTAAATTAGGTGGATATTTACCATCCAGAAAATCTCCAAATATTGACTTCAATCTCCCATCCGAAGAAACCTATTCACAATTCGATAATGGTACTCCTGAAGGACAGAAAGTATCCACCACTATGGCTTTCGTCCGATTATTAAGAAATCTAATGAAGTCGGAAATAGGAGAAAAAGTGGTGCCCATAATTCCTGACGAAGGCCGCACATTTGGGATGGACCCATTATTTAGTGAGTTTGGAATTTATTCTCATTCTGGCCAAAAATATAAACCAGTAGACCATAAAATGATAATGAAATATAAGGAATCTATTACTGGCCAGATTTTGGAAGAAGGTATATCTGAAGCAAACTCAATAGCTTCATGGATCGCATCCGCAACATCATATTCTCATGCTATGACACCAACTCTACCATTCTACATATTTTATTCGATGTTTGGTTTTCAACGTGTAAATGACCAAATTTGGCAAGCAGCAGACGCTCGCGCTAGAGGATTCTTAATGGGCGCTACAGCAGGAAGAACTACACTCAATGGTGAAGGATTGCAACATCAAGATGGGCACTCATTACTTCACGCCAGTACAGTCCCATTCTGCCGTTCTTGGGATCCAGCATATGCCTATGAGTTAGCTACGATTATTCGTCATGGAATTGATGAGATGTGGGGTAAAAATCAAGATGTTTTCCATTATATAATGCTGTATAATCAAAATGAAAGACAGCCTCCAAAACCTGAAGGTATAGATAAAAAAATAATCAAAGGTGCATATAAATTATCAGGAACTAATGATAAAAAAGGCCCTAATGTTAGAATTTTAGGCTCAGGGCCTATCCTTTCTCATGTGATCGAGGCATCTGAAAAATTAGCAGAACTTGGTATTAATTCCGAGATATGGTCAGTTACATCATACGGTGAATTAAGAAGAGAGGGTTTAGAATCTCAAAGGATTAATCGTTTATATCCTGAAGAAGAAAAAATACCTTATGTGTCTGAGTGTTTTGGGGATGAAATTGTGACAGTTGCAGTTTCAGATTATATCACAGCAGTTCCTGAAATGATTCAACGCTGGGTAGGTGGTAAGTTTATTGTTCTTGGAACAGATGGTTTTGGAAGGTCAGATGATAGACTAGAATTAAGAAGATTCTTTGAAATTGATACTAATAGTATAGTGTTAGCTACTGTTTCTGCATTAGAAAGAGAAGGTTCTTTGAAAAAAGGAATAACAGAAGAAATTGTTAAAAAATTGGGAATTTCTAGAGAAAGGTTCGATAAAACTCACTAATCATCAAAAGTAATTTCCACTTCCATTGTTTGATTTACTGAGTGACATACTGGACATTCACAACCTTCTTGCATTAGCCATTCTCTATCTTTTAGATCTATATTATTTGGCAGTTTTATTATTATCTCTAGCTTACCGACTCTCCTTGGATTCTGATGCATAGTTTTCTCAACACTTCCATACATGTTCGAAACTTCTATTCCTTTCTTTTCAGCTCTGATACCAATTATAGTCATAATACATGTAAGCATAGAAGTAGCTAGTAAGTCGGTAGGAGAAAATGATTCACCCTTACCATGGTTATCTAGAGGAGCATCTGTTATCAGTTCCTTCCCTGATGGTGTATGAGTAGCAACACATCGAAAACCTCCTACATATTTCGCTTCTATTTTTACCATTAATTCCCCTCCAATTGTTCTAATACCGGAGAATTAAGTGAAAAATTATGTTTCAATACCTCTTCAATACTAACCCAATCCGGAGTGGTCCCATCTATCCAATCATACCTATGTCCTGGAATTAATCTCCATTCTCTAGGTAAATTTTCTAGTAGTTTTCGAGCATAAAATATACTATTCCATTGTGCTAAAGGATCACTTCCTGGTAAATCCACTCTTCCACTATGTGCTGTAAATAGTAAATCACCTGCATGATAAACTCCATGCCCATGTATAGTTACATGTCCAGGGGCATGACCCGGAGAATGAGTAATTCCAAGATTTATCCCACCACAACTCCATTGGATAGTTGTGTTTGGTTCATTATCCCATTTTTTAGTAAAATTTACTTTCTTAAACACAGCAAACGACAGTAGTCCTGACACCGATGCACTCTCATGCCCCCATACCTGAATTTCTGGTACAAGACTGATCATTTTTGCATACCCTTCTACATGATCTCTATGAGTATGTGTATAAAGTAAATGAGTAGGTCGTAAACCTTCTTGTTTTAGTGCAGAAACCCATCTTTCAGAATCAAATGGGTCAACAATTGCTACAGTTCCGGTAGTTCTATTTATCCAGGCTGTATTCATGTTCATGTAGTTACCCATTTGAGTAACCCAAACTTCTATTCCATCTTCACTTTCTTGAATATCAAACTCTCCATCACCGAGCATTATAGTAATCCAAGTGAACCTACTGCATAGCAATACCGGCTCATATTCTAAGGAGAGGTTTCATATCAAACTCTAATAGTCGACACATGTGAGTCAAGTGTTCAACCCATTAACTAGTGAAGATAGACCTCTAACAATCATTACTCATTGCAGGATAGGAATATTAAATTGAGAAAATTTACAGGAAGTGTTTCAATGGGATATGATATGCACAAGATTGAACAACATTGGCAGCAAAAATGGAAAGATGAAAAAATCTTTTCAGTCAATGTGGATTCCACAAAACCCAAATTTTACTGTCTTGAAATGTTTCCTTATCCATCAGGTAACATGCATATGGGGCATGTAAGAAATTACTCTATTGGCGATGCAATGGCCAGATTTCAAAGATTAATAGGAAAGAATGTCTTGTATCCAATGGGGTACGACTCCTTTGGAATGCCTGCAGAAAATGCAGCTAAGAAGGAGGGTGGCCATCCTCATAACGTAACTGAAAGAAATATCGCTATGATACGTAAAGACCAAGAAAGAATGGGATATTCTTATGATTGGGATCGCACATTTGCAACCTCAACTCCTGAATATTATCGCTGGAATCAAGAAATATTCATCAAATTTTACGAAGCAGGACTGGTAGAAAGACGCTTTGCCCCCGTAAATTGGTGTGTTGATTGTGATACAGTACTGGCAAATGAACAAGTAAAAAATAATCGCTGTTGGAGATGTGGTTTGGAAGTCATACAGAAAGATATGGCTCAGTGGTTTCTTCGAATGACAGAATATGCAGACGAATTGTTAGATGATCTGGAACACATAGATTTTCCTGAAAATGTGAAAGCTATGCAGCGTAATTGGATAGGTCGTTCACAAGGCGCACATATTGATTTTCCAGTTGAAGGAGAGGATTCCGTAATTGGTGCATTCACTACCAGGCCTGATACAATATTTGGAGTAACTTTTGTGACACTTTCACCCGAACATCCTCTTTGCGAATCTCTTGTGTTAGGTACAGAATATGAGGAAGAATGGCGTAATCTTCGTGATGAGTGCGCTAAAATGTCTGAGTTTGAAAGAATAAACATGCTTAAGGAAAAGAAAGGCGTACCACTTGGAAGATTTGCAATTAATCCATTAAACGGTGATAAAGTTCCTATTTATGCTGGTAATTTTGTGGTTGCTAGTTATGGAACAGGTGCAGTAATGGCAGTCCCTGGGCATGACCAGAGAGATTATGACTTTGCTAAAAAATATAATCTACCTATTAGGCCAGTACTTTCTCGAAATCCTGACGATGAAGCTATTGAAGAAAACCCCGTCTTCGATTCCCTTGGATATATGAAGAATTCTTCACGTGATGGATTTGATGAATTATATGGAAATGAAGCAAAATCTAGGGTGATTGAAACTCTTGAATTAGAAGGTTCAGGGTATGGTACTGTGCAATATAGGCTCAAAGATTGGTTATTGAGCCGTCAAAGATTTTGGGGGACACCGATACCTATGATGCATTGTGATAGTTGTGGAGTTATCCCCGTTCCTAAATCGGATTTACCAGTTAAATTACCCTTGGATATTAAGTTTAGTTGGGATGAGAGTGGCAATCCACTAGCAACGAATGAAGATTTTCTTAATGTTATTTGTCCTAAATGTGGTAAACCAGCTAAGCGGGAAACTGATACTATGGATACATTTTATGACTCCTCTTGGTACTTTTTTAGATACGCAAATTCAGATAATCTAAATAGTCCATTTGATAAAAAAATAGTTGATTATTGGATGAAAGATGGAATTGATTTGTATATTGGAGGAATTGAACATGCTGTCATGCATCTCCTTTATGCTAGATTTTTTACAAAAGCTATGAGAGATATTGGAATGAACAGTATCGGAGAACCATTCGGGCAATTAGTTTGTCAAGGTATGCTGAATGCTCCTGCCCCATTCTGTAGTGAATGTAATATAGAGTATCATGTAGATAAAAATGGATTAAAATGTCCCACCTGTAATTCTGATCTTGGAAATAGACAAGCAAAGATGAGTAAATCTCTAGGAAATACTGTCAGTCCAGAGATTATGGTAGATGAATATGGAGCAGATACTGTAAGATTATTCATACTATACGGGGCTAATCCTGAAGCAGGGATGGACTGGTCAGATAATGCTATTATTTCCAATCATAAGCAAATGCAATCAATTATTGATGCATTTGAATCTTCAAGATCTTTCATAGATGCGCCTAGTGAAATTGATTCTTGGCTATTATCTAAGATGAGGCTCAATCACTTGAAATGGAAATCAGCGATGGAAAATATCAGCCTTAGAGAAGGTGTAATGATTAGTCATTTTGAGATGTTATCTGATTGGCAGTGGTATAGAAGGAGAGGGGGTTCAGATAGAAAATCTACTGAAGTTTTCTTTAGACATTGGATTCCAATGTTAGCGCCTGCAACCCCCCATATAGCAGAAGAATTCTGGTCAAAAGTTGGTAATCAAGATATGGTAAGTGAATATATCATTAGCAATGTTAGCGAACTTGAAGATGACATAATTCATATTGCAAAAGAGCAGTATCTTAGAGACCTGATTGATAGTTCTAGAAATGTCAAAGGATTGGCAAGTAGGCATTCTGAAGTCGCTATTTCTAAATGTATAATTCAAACATCACCTAAATGGAAGAATGATATTGCAATTGAAGCGTTATCCCTTTCAGATAAAAATTTCGATTTTAAGAAAAATGGAATGAATCATGTCAAATCATTAGGAGTATTTGGAGTCGAAAAATTACGTGGAGAAGTCATTCAAACTTGGCAATCATTTACTACTGGGAATAAGAAAACGAGAGGTAAGATACACACTTGGTCGGAAGCAGAGAAATCTCTGATTAATTTGAGATTTAACGAATCAGATTTTATTAATAAAAATGCAGATTTCATAGCTTATTCTTTGTCGATTAATAATGTATTTTCTTATGATGTCGGTGATGGAGAGGATGTTGCAGGTAAAGCACGAGTTTCTTCGCCATTAAATCCCGGAATTGCATTCATTTAGATTTTTTCCTAATCTTTCTCGCGGTGGGTTCATGGTCCCCTTCCACTTGGACTAATTATTGAGTGACCAAGAAGAAGGTAAGAAGAGGCCAAAGCGCCGAAATCGTCGTCATCGTTCCAACAGGAATAAAACTCCCTCAGGAGTAAAGTCAACGGGCGATAAAGAAGCAGTTGAGCGTGCTTTATCTCGTTTTACTGTAGACCCACCTCCAATGGGTTTTACTCAAGATATTGACCCTCCTGCAACAACGGTCAATATTAACTGGAAGTTGAATGCGGTTCCGAAGTCTGTTCAAAATAAAGCCAGTCCACTAGTCTGCTCACCAGGCGAATTTGGTTTTCTTCCTGAAGAAAGGGTGGAACAAATTGCAAAGAAGATTGAGAAATTAGATATTACTCTCGAACAATCACTTTCTCTAAGAAGTGCCCTTAATCAAGAAAAAAGTGTTTATTCTCACGGGAGGCTAATGAGTCGTGCCAATGAATTGAAGAGAAGATATGATTCAGGAGAAAGTGTCTTATCTCTATCGACTAGATTTGATGCTCCTCCAGTCAATGTATTCAGAGCAATTTTAACTGGAAGAGGATGGTCAAAAAATAAGATTAAAGAAACTCTAAAAGCACCCAGTAAACTCGATCAGCGAGATAGAGAACAATTCCAAATCGCAGAATCTGCGGATCGTGTTAGTTCAGTAAATCAATCTGAAACACAAAGTGCGGCCGAAGTTTTTGAAGATATTTTATGCGATTATTTCAATTCACTTAATATTAGATTTAGACGTCAAGAAGAATTACTTGATGAACAAAAAAAATCTGAAGGACGTGCAATAATAACTCCCGACTTATTATTACTGGATGATGTTAGAATTAATGGAATCCCCTGTGCTTGGATTGATGCCAAACACTTTTTTGGTGCAGATTTGAGATTTCCAAGGAAAAAAACCCAGAAACAAGTTGATAGGTATGTGAATGAATACGGTCAAGGAGCAATTGTTTATCGTCATGGTTTTTGTGAGACACTCAAATTAAGAGGTGCAATATTATTGGATTCCAGTCCACTAAACTTACAGCCATTAGCAACATTCCATGAAAAACTATCTGATTCAGAATAGTTTTCCTACTTTTGTTATTATAGTATTGAATCCTGCTTTTTCTAGTTGATTAATTAAAGAACTGGAATCAATATCATTGCTTGGACCTACATCTTTTGGTACGATAACTAAACTTTTACCAAGTAGACATAATAGAGGCTTCAAATCAAGATTTAATTTATTTATCATCTCTTCCACTTCATTCAGCAGTTCTAGTCTCAGAGAGTCATTTAATAACCCGCTTTCGGATACAAAAATCTGTGATCTTTCCAATAGTTCTTCCCAACGGGAAGCCCCCCATTTCCCATTTACAAGTTGGTCCATCTGTTTAATGCCTGCAGAACTGATTGATTCTTTCCATTTTTGATTATCTATATATGATGATGTATGTTTACCTGAATCTTCTCTCCAAGTTAGAATTACATTTATTTCACTAGTCCAACCTTCTGATTTCCCGGGCCCTCTGTTGAGTAATTTTCCACTAAATGGTGCTCCTGCAGATATTCTTCGTTCCACTCCTCCAGCTGCTAAAGCAGTAACATCGCCCAGTCCAGTAGAAAGTTCTCTTTCTACTCTATGTGCAATAGCGAAAGCTCTTCTCAAACTTTCCTCATGTGGCTCGCCTAATGCTCTTTGAAATGCCATTGCTGCGGAAATTGCTCCCGAGGCAGACATACCAAATCCTTGTGATAATGGCAATTTCAGTTTTACAGCTAAATCCCATGAGTATTCTCTAAAATTTATAATTTCTTCTGATAGTAATTCTAATGTGCGCTCATATAGGTCACTTCTTCCAATTCCTTCAACGAATTTAATATCAATTCCAAAGTCGCCTTCAATTCCTCTAGCAATAGTTTCGACCCCTTGTTCTAGACAAAGTCCAGCCCCCAAACTACCTTGATTTACGATTTCTTTATCCTCATCATCAACTGTAAAAATCAGAGTCACATGTGAGCCGCACTCACCACGTCCCATTACCACAGTCATGCCGCTGCATCCTGTATCTAACTGAATAAATACTTGTTAATTTAATCAGAGTATTGCTTTACTATCTTGCTCGATAATATTGAATCTTCCAGCTAATTCTTTGACAGCCATATTGAATGCGGTTCTAGGAGTCATTGACCCATCTGTTTCGAAACTTAGTACAAATTCTCCAGGGATATCTTCCAAAGTTATTGCATCTTTGAAAGTTCTTGATTCTTCAGTACCCTCGCCAACATGATGTAGCTGTGATTTCAATTCTTCGACTTTGTAGTAATCCTCTAATCTACCATCTGTGAAATCTTTTGCTGTTATTCCTAGTTTTAGATCCCATAATATTTTTGCTTTAGTTTTATTATTAATAATTCCATTTTGCCTTGGTTCGAATGCAACTCCACATGCAGGTGACCATTTTGCATGGTCTCTACCTCTACCCATTATTGCAGTAGCATAGAACTCAATCATTTGTCCATGGAATAGTTTTGTAATTGGGATTGTTTTGTATAATTCAGGTATTTCTAAACTTGAATCTCCAAGGTAGTTTAGATCGTTTGCAGTTACCATAGTTCCTTCTTTACTTCCGAAAGCTTTGCAAGTGTAAATCATAGTACACAATGGGCATCCCCTATCTTCTTCAACAAGATCTGCACAGTTAGGGCACTCGTGTTGGAAATGGAATTCGTCATGACGTGTTGGAATAGGTATCATTGCAAGCCTTTGTGCAATTACTTCGTCAGGAAGAGGCCCAGTTGTTTCCCAAACTTGGTCTTCTTGTTCTATAGTTCCCATTTCAAAACGAACAGTTTCTATAGCCATTTTTGGAGTATCTGAAATCAAACTTCTTCTAATTGAGTTTACCAAAGCTCTATCAGTCTCGGCCAATAAAATCTTAATTTTATCATCTGATTCTTCAATAATTGTAACTTTAACCATTTTTCACACCTCACACTCTTCGGCCACGTCGGCCACCTTTCGCTTTTGTACCATCTGTCGGAATCGGAGTCACATCTTCAATACGTGTTATTTGAACACCCGCTCTAGTAAGGGCACGAATTGCTGACGTAGCCCCAGGTGCATTGTGATTTCGATTTCCACCTGCTCCCCTATATTTCACGATAACTTGATCAAATTCTTTCTCTGCAAGCATTTCAGCTATTCTTTCTGCTGCACGAGTTGAAGCGAACTGCCCTCCTGAGTCACTGCCGCCCTTGGTCACCATACCGCCTGAAACTTTGCAAATTGTTTCTGCTCCAGTTAGATCTGTGGCAGTGATAAGAACATTGTTACTAGTGCTGAAAATATGTAAAATTGCCTTATGTCCCATTATTTCTCCTCCTTAGGAATAGTTTCTTCAATTTTGGGTGCTTCTTCCGCATCCTTCTTGATCTGCTCAACGAAATCTTCTGTAGCAGCTTTAGGTGCTCCTACTTCTTCAGGTTCTTCATCACTGACCATAGTCAATCTTAGTTTTTCCATTTCAACTCTGAATGGATGGTTAGGATCTATGTAAACTGAGTTTGAGGAATAATTTAACATTTCTTCTTCTTCTTTCTTGATGTGATATCCCGGAACTGTCATTCGCTGTTCACCAATCGAAATGTGTCCGTGAACAATCATATTCCTAGCAGCTCTCATCGATGGAGCTAGTCCTCTATAGTATACTACTGATTGTAATCTTCTAGATAACATATGTTCGACATTAATTTGTAGAACATCGTCCAGACTAGCTCCTTCAACTAATAGCCCTTTACGGCATAATGAATCTATCATATCTGTTTTTTCTCTAGCGAAGTGTCCTTCAGTAGTATCTACTCTTCCAATAAGTTTCATTGCCTGGTTCCTATGACGTCTCAAAGCGGATTTTTCTCTCCAGATTTCTTTCATGCCACCAATTTTCTTTAACCCATATTTTTCTTTCAAAGCATGTTCTTCATCTATACGTGCTTGTTTCCAGGGATGAGTTGGAGTTTGTGTTTTTGATCTTGCGAATTTTGGATCTCCCATTAACTCACCTCACTTTTTCCTCTGCACACCAAGTGCAGTTCCACTTCTACCATTACTTCTCAACCTCTGTCCACGAACTTTGTGACCACTTCGGTGCCTTAGTCCGCGGTATGTCTTCATTCCTGCTAGACGTGATATATCGTCATCCCTTGTCATCCGAACATCTAATGCAACTAAATGAGCATCTTCATTCGATTCTAAATCTCTTTGCCTATTTACTAACCACCAAGGTACATTTGTTGCATATCCGTCAATAGTTTCTCTAAGTCTATCCTGTTCTACATCCTCAAGATGCCCTCCAAGTTTCGTACCATCTATTTCTGCTAATCTGCAAAGTTGCTGTGAAGTTCTTACTCCAATTCCTTTTACAGATGTTAATCCAATAGCAATTGGTTTCAATCCATCTATGTCGCTGTCAGCCATTCTGATAATATAGGAGAAGTCATCTCCAATCTCTTGTTTT
>MDTC01204284.1_pt1 | contig 12548 bp, 9 predicted proteins | sample 811181 | NCBI WGS metagenome assembly MDTC01 (sample SAMN05326644, study PRJNA326480) | marine metagenome | isolation source: seawater | place: Pacific Ocean: North | collected 2011 | reverse complement strand
CGTTAGCTACTAGTTCAGATCCATCATGAAACTTCACACCCTTCACCAGACTAACGGTGTAACTCTTTCCATCATCTGAAGCATCTATTGATGCCGCTAGATCATTGTATAGCTCTAGATCAGGTGTGACTTGGACCAGAGCACTGTACATATTGATGGATGGTGTATCCACTCTACTATCTCTAGCAGCAAGCGGATCAAAGGTCGGTGGAGAACCGTTCACGGCCATGATAAAGGTGTTATCACCTCTTAAGGCCACAGCGCCTCCCTCTTTCTCAACCTCTACCTCTACATACTCCTTAACTTCCTTCTCTACCTCTACTATTTTCTCAACTTCCACTTCCTTTTCTACTTCTTTTATTACTTCCCTATCTTGAATTACGACTTTCTCTTCCACAACTACCTGTGGCTGACAAGCAGTCAGAATAAACATACCAACAAGTAATGTTGTTAATACAACTCTAAACCCTTTCATCTAATATATCCTCCTATATTTGACTTGCCATGAAACCATCTGCAATAACTACAGATGAGAACTTAACACCTCAGACCGAGTTCTCTTCCAGACTCCAGACTCATATTTTATCTATTATCAAGTTTTACTTTTACTCATCTGTAACTAACAATTATTGTAACATATTTTCCTTCATCCGAATTAACATACTAGCAATTCTCTAGTACAGTTGCTTAAACGCTCTGACCCAGTAGCAGTGACCAGCAGTGTATCCTCGATCCTAACTCCAAATCGCCCTGATAGATAAATTCCCGGTTCTACACTAAAACACATACCTTCTTGCAGCGGCTGCTGATTATCTCCTGTTAAGTAAGGAGGTTCATGCTCATTTAGCCCTACCCCATGTCCCACACGATGCGGAAAGTAGTCGCCAAATCCAGCGTTGCTGATATAAGTACGCGCTATCGTATCAATCTCACCGACTGGCACTCCGGGACATATCGCATCTATTGCAGCCTGCTGGGCTTCTAACACAACGTTGTAGACATGCTCGAATTCTTTTGGTAAGTGGTCAATAACAACAGTCCGACTCGTGTCAGAATAATATCCTTTGTACGTTCCACCAAAATCAAATAGAACAGCGTCTCCGGCTTCAACAATACGATCCGTCGGAGTATGATGCGGAGAACTTGAATTAGGCCCACTATAAGGATTGGCAAACGCAATAGACTCCTGCCCATGCTCTAACATCAATCCAGACAGTTCATGCTGAAGTTCTTTTTCTGTCTTACCAATCATTGGACTTTTTACAAATTCCGAAAATGCACTATCATTACGTTGATTTGCTTCTCGTAACAATTCAATCTCCTCATCATCTTTGCCTATACGCAACTGCCCAGTAACAATTGATGAGATTACAAACTTAGCTTGTGGCAAATTATTTTGAAATCCTAACAGAAAGCGAGCCCATTGATCATCACTTACCCCAACTCTAATGGCGATATTAGCACTACCACCTAATAAATCAAGTAAATGTTCATAAGGATTGTCAGTTTCCATCCATGTAGTTAGAGTAAAAAATGTAGCAAGCGACTCCAAGCGATGAGCTTCAAAGGCCGGCAATAACATTTTAATCTCATCATGAGCTGGTATTACTAACAATGTCAACCGTTCTGTAATATGGCCAGAATATCCAGTGAAATAATACATATCAGCCGACGGTGCAACAAACAAATAGTCTAAATCCTGTTGCTTCATGAGTGACTGAGCAGTTTCACAACGCGTCTTATAAATACTCATATTCTTATATGTACAGTCCAATTGCTTTGTCTACAGTACCCTAATAGGAATCTCATCTATGACAACCTTTTCACCCATTTTCAAAAGATTGACTACAATTTGACCTATATCATCCGGCTGCATGACCCGATCAGCAGGATAATCCGGTGTAATCTCCCAACGCATTCGAGTGTCGACAGGCTCCGAGGTCAAATTGGTTACGTGGATACCATGTGAACGCACCTCTGCTAGCAAACTCTGACCAAAGGCCAGCTGAGCTGCCTTAGACATGCAATAAGCACTCGCAGTAGCCACCCCTCTTACACCAGTGACACTGGATATATTTATTACATGACCACTTTGCTTAGCTAGAAGTGTAGGCAAAAAGACTTTTGTGATTAAAAATGTCCCTCTGGCGTTTACATTTACAACATAGTTCCAGTCTTCTATAGTTGTATCTTGAATCGGGCGCAATGGAGGTGACCAGCCAGCGTTATTTATAATGACATCAACAGTCTCGAAGGCTTTCAAAGTCTCATCTGCCATAACTTGAATCTGATGTGGATCACTTATATCTGTGGGACAGACAATTGCACTTGCCCCAAGATCCTCAACCTCAACTTTGACATCCTCTAATTCTGACACTGTGCGTGCGATTAGTACCAACCGGGTTTTTTCAGATGCTAGGGCCAGTGCTATAGATCGACCTACACCTCTACCTGCACCACTAATTACTATTACTTTATTTGTTAGTTTCACTTTATTAGCCACCTATTTGCGAGTGTTTTCCCTCAAGAAACGAATTAATATCTAAATTTTATCCTAAACAATAATTACATATCAATAAAGCCTAAATCAGGATTTAGGCTTTCGCCACCACTCATCTCTTTCTCATCCAAATAGATGGTTGGGCAAGCCAACATCACATCCCAATGATATGGACTCAATCCCACGTTACCACCAAAACTTGGGTCTTGATAACCAAACCCAAAGTCCACAGCAGCTAACTTACGCTCATCCTCCATAAGATTACCTGATATCCCTGCCTGAGGGTTCAACCCAATAGTAAAATGACACAACTTGTAGACCTTGTCATCATTACAAGTCTCAAGCCAATCTCTTACAAAGTCTCCTTCCTGCTCACCTTCAATCTCAGTTATGACACCATCCTTTAGTCTAAGAGTATATTCTTTCTGAACAACTCCCTGCAAATTGTCGCTAGCATCTACCACAATAGTTCCATTAATGGTCTCTTCAATTGGTGCTATTGAAACTTGTGCTCCAGGGAAAAAATCTACTTCACCATCTTCCGTCAAAGCCCCATCACCCACTTTGCTGGTTCTAGGCATTAACTTAAAATTGATATCAGTGCCTTGCGGCGAAGTGACATGACAATAATTGGTATTATCCCAGAGCTTTGCTACTAAATCAGCGTTACGTATCATTGCTTCATAATCTATGTTCAACAACGCACGATTGACATAGTCCTCTATATCATTTACATAAGTGGATAGCAAGCGGGAACCTCTACTACGCGCCTCTATGGTGGCAGGGGCTCGCACAATACCACCACAAAAGTCAACTATGAATTTGCTAGCCAGGATCGCATCTGATAGAACCGGACCTGGTGTGCTAAGAGCTTTGCGATCTATGTGGTGTTTCACCAAGAGTTGGGCATCGGCACCAGCCCTCAGTGCTGCTTTCAGACAGGTAACAGGAAGTTCTGTTTGATCTTCTGTATCGGTAATTATCAGAACAGTATCTCCAATTGCAGGCTTCACCAAGATATCAATAGTTGCGTCGGCAAAAGCTTGCCAATCTATTTTGTTAGTCATTTTCTTTCATCTCCTCCTAGTACCAATAAATATAATTCGAAGCACATTTCGAATGGGAACAAGATTCAGTTTGTCTCTATCTATAACTCAGAAGACTTAACAAATGCATCTAGACCTACCTGCTCTCAATTACACTTCGCACCAATCCATGATCATCCCAGCCAACACCTTGATTGTCATTGCAGATTCGTCAACATCCACCCATTCATCATGTTTTCCAGTCTGTGTAAGACCTCCGCCTTTTGGTCCTAATCCAACCGTAGGAATATCGTTGAATAGCATAGGGTTACGTATATCACTGGCCGTATGTAAAGGGTTAGGATGGGGTTCTATGCCAGTTACTTCAGTTATATTTGTTTTGGTGGTTTGATACAATGGATGCTCCATGCTCACTTCAGCACCATGCGTACCTACTAACCAATCCAAAATTGGAGGATTTTCCTTCAACCAAGGATCAGTATTTGATGCACTATGAACAACTTCAGCAATCTGTTGTTGAACATCTGAAAGATCCTCTCCTGGTATCAACGTAACTGAACCTGCTAGAACACATTCTGGGCTTACACGATTAAGTACCTTTTCTTCTCCACAACGTATATGAGCTATATGTAAGTTAGTTGAACGCCCAATTGCATCCTCATAAAGAGTATGGCGAACATTCTCGCCACGACTTGCATTTAAATTATGTAATGCCTGTATCACTATTACCGCTTTCTCCAGAGGATCTATTGCTTTATGATGGAAGATTGTATGACCCGGTTCTCCGGTATCTGGCAAACGTCCTGGCACAGTAACACGGAAACTCAACAGTCCAGCTGTTGCTTGCTTGATTTCTTGGAGTCCTACACCAGTCTCTGCGGGATGAACATACACAACAGCATCCGTTTCGTATCCTTTTTCCAAGACAGCAATAATTCCACGGGCTCTATGTTTACTAGGAGTACTAGCAACTATTACATCCCCCTTGGGTTTTACACCAGCATCCAGGATGCTTTTTACAGCATAAATCATTGAGGCCACACCAACCAAATCATCCGATACACACCAACCATATAGTCTTCCATCCTCCACAACAGGGTCAAAAGGCTTTCTCTCCCAGCCTATGCCTCCATCGACAGGCATTGTATCTCCTTGAGCAAATAACATCAGACTCCTATTGACAGAATTTCCGGACAATTTTCCCACTACACTTGTGTGTTCTTCTGCGTCAACTGTGGAAGGGTCCGCGAATTCTTGCCGAACACTCAATTCCTGAGGTAGATAATCGATATTATCCACTTCCAAACCAATAGACTGCAGTTTTTCAGATACAATATTTTGAATATCACTCTCGCCTTGAGCTGACACACAAATGAGTTCTCTGAGAAAATCAAGGAACTCTTGACGATTTACATCACATTGTTCCCAGACCTGCTGTTTTGTAGTATTCAAATCGCTACCTCCAAATAAATATTGTGTCGTTACAAGAATTATTGAATCATAAAGTTATTTAATTTATAGTTTGTCTGCTAGATGCACATCATTGACAATGTAATTTTACACCAAATCCATGGTGGTACTGCTGTTTGCTTTAACAAGTCTCCAAATCATAACTGCTGCACCAATAAACACGGGTATAGATGTCAGCTGAAACATCCTTTCAATAGTTACAGCATCAGCAATTATTCCCATGAAAAACGGAAGTATACCTCCTCCTATTCCACTAAAAGTTGCATAACTCCCTAATACCAAACCTCGACTCACGTCTGCACTGAGGTTCATTGCAAACAATTGTCCTATCGTGTAATATAGCCCGTAAGATATACCTTCGATCACAAGAAAAACCATCATTAGTGCTGGACTCTGTAGCTGGGGTGTTATAAGAGCAAATACGGCCGTACCAATAAGTGAAATGGGAAGCAACCATTGTCCAATAACACCTTTTGAAAAAATGCCACCTGGAAACCGGACCAATGTAGAAGCCGCCGTACGGACAGCAAACATAATGCCAATTGTTGAGTGATCCATACCTATTGACATAGCATATATAGGAAAAAACATAACCACTAATCCACCAAATACCATGAAACTCAATGCGCCACCAATCGACAAGATTAGAATAGGCTTGTTTAGAATTATCGATTTGGCATGTTTCAGCAAAGGCAATATTGCCATTTCATTTCTTTCTGATGAATTATCGACATACATATATGCCAGTACTATACCCAACACGGCAAAAACGCCAGTGCCAATATACACAGCCTGGTAACCCCAGTATTGCGTCATCATTCCTCCAAGGAATGATCCAAGGCTGAAACCAACTCCCAGAACAGTAGACCCAATTCCAAACGCCAGTCCTCGTTTTTCCGTTGGCATAATGTCAGCGATGCATACAACACCTGTATTGAGAGAGGCAGTAAATGCCAACCCCAATATAATCTGCATAATTATCAATGACGATGTTGTCTTACTAAGACCTGTACCTATCGAAGATACACCCAAAAGACAAATACCTATTACAAGTACAATCTTTCGCCCCAGCCTATCCGACACGGCTCCCATTAATATACTTGTACCTGTTCGTGACAGACCAAGCACTAATCCAAGCACACCAATCAATGTCAAGCTAGCTCCCATACTATAAGCGAGTCTAGACAACATAGGACGCATAACGCCCAAAATCATGTTTACAACAAGCAGGTAACTACATACTATAAATAGTTGACGTTTGATCACTGTCAAATGGTTTGATTAGATAGATTTATTAGTGCAAACAGTAGTGCAAACAGTACATATTAATTTAGTTCATTGAACCAAATGACATGCACACCAATGACCTTCTGATATCTGTCTAAATTCCGGATCCTCTTCGAAGCAACGGTCCTCTGCTATTGGACACCGAGTGTTGAAATTGCAACCTTTAGGTGGACTGAGAGGACTAGGAACATCACCTTCCATAATGATACGACTACGTCTTTCCTCAACTTCTGGATCTGGAATAGGTACCGCTGATAGTAGTGCTTTAGTATAGGGATGCTGAGGATTATCATATAAACGGTCACGCTCAGTTAATTCGACCATCTTACCTAGGTACATTACTGCCACTCGGTGGGATATGTGGCGTACCATACTTAAGTCATGAGCAATAAAGAGGTAAGTCAAACCTAATCTAGACTGTAGCTCCTCTAGAAGGTTGACGATTTGCGCCTGGATAGATACATCAAGTGCCGATATCGGCTCATCACAAATAATGAATTCCGGATTAACAGCAAGAGCGCGAGCAATAGCAATCCTCTGTCGCTGACCACCTGAAAATTCATGAGGATAACGCGTAACAAAATCAGAGTTCAGACCAACCATATCTAGCAGCTCCCGAATTTTATCCAAACTTTCGCTTCCCTTAGCAATACCATGGACCTTCAATGGCTCAGCAAGAATCTCGCCCACTGTCATACGCGGATTAAGTGAAGAATATGGATCTTGAAAAATCATCTGCAAGCGTCGACGGATATTTCGAAGACCTGTACCTTTTTGTTTCACTAAATTGATATTATCAAATTGTACTTGCCCCGCAGTGGGCCGGTAAAGCTGCAACACAGTACGCCCCACGGTCGATTTTCCACAACCACTTTCACCCACAAGCCCCAGAGTTTCTCCCTTGAAAATATCAAACGATATGTCATCAACTGCCTTCACTGATCCAGTCTCACGCTGGAATATTATCCCGCTAGTAACCGGAAAATATTTCTTTAGATTCCTTACTTTTAATAGTACTTGCTTATCCATTGTTGCTATCTTCCCCCACATCTACCCAGCATGCAATGTAATGCTCAGGACCCACTTGCCTATGCGACGGATTTTCTTCACCACATCTTTCAATGGCATAGGAACATCTGTCAATAAATGGGCAACAGGAAGGCATATCTATAAGATCTGGAGGTAAACCATCAATTGAAACAAGTTTTTGGTCAGATTTAGCATCAATTCTAGGCAGCGATCCTAAAAGCCCTATGGTGTAGGGATGTAACGGGTTAGCATAAAATTCCTTCAATGGGGCCATTTCGACTATATGTCCAGCGTACATCACAACAACCTTATCTACAAAACCTGCCACCACACCTAAGTCATGTGTTATCCAAATAATAGCCATACCTAACTCATCCCGAAGGCGTTTGATTAAATCAACAATTTGAGCCTGAATGGTCACATCTAAGGCAGTCGTCGGTTCATCTGCTATAAGTAGCTTAGGTTCAGAAGACAGAGCCATAGCAATCATAACTCTCTGACGCATGCCTCCTGAAAATTGATGTGGATAACTATTTAACCGCTGTTCAGCATCTGGGATGCCAACTGTCTCCAGAAGATGTACAGTCTGCCGCCGAGCTCCTTTTTTATCCAGCCCTTTATGGAGTCGCAGTGCCTCACCAATCTGTTGACCAATAGTCAAGACAGGATTAAGCGATGTCATTGGGTCTTGAAATATCATGGCAATCTGTTGGCCGCGTACCTGACGCATCTTCTCGGCACTCAAGCTTAAGAGGTCAGTACCATCAAACAATATCTCCCCATCAACAACCTGACCCGGAGGATTGGGTATCAAGCCCATGATTGAAAGCGCACCAACACTTTTGCCACATCCACTCTCACCTACTATCCCCAATGCTTCTCCTGCCTTTAGAGAATATGAGATGCCATTTACGGCATTAACCACACCATCTGATGTGGAAAAGATAGTCTGCAAATCTTTCACTTCAAGCAAGGGTGCTTTATTAGGCATAATTTATTTCTCGATTATATAGTCTACTATGCAAAAATACCATGTATTTTATAAGCGTATAAGCCAACCCACCTATAAGAGTCTATCCTCAAACACATCACTTTTTCGAACTGTTCAAACAACATATATGAAGAACATGCTACCTTCATTCATGTTGTTTCGACTCACCTAATTCGACTCACCTAAGATGTGTCATCCTGGATTTGGTAATTATTATTGTGCTCATAGAGTTTAGCACAATGTATGCTTCCAGAAATTACGATGGTTGCAGTCAGATTATATAATCACAGCAGCTAAAATATTGTAAATGCGAACTTGCTATTGAGTACAATTGATTATAGTTGCCCAAATTTGTCTTGTATCTGATTTGCTATGTCCCCATAATTAGAATCTTCGTATCGATCAACCAAAAAGGCATCAGCATATGTTGGAAGTTGGTGCCCAACAACATGTGCCGCAAGCAGTTCGCCAGCAGCCTGCGAAGCCATTAGTCCATAACCCGAAAAAGCACCAATTACAAAAGCACCCTCTACCGATAAAGGACCAATTAAGGGTCGATTATCACTGGTCTTACAATAGTAACCTCCATCAACAAAAGTGCGTCTCATTTTACCGATGTATCTAGATAAATCCGGTACCATAGGCATCAATCCACGCAATAGAATATCAGTTGCAAATGGATCAAACTTTGGTGGCCAGACTGGTTCAGTTACGTCAATGCCATAAGACAGCTGCATCAAAAGGATGGGGCTATTAACACCTCCGTCGGGCCTAAAATGCATCCCTCCCGGAAACTCCTCTAACATCCATCGGACGCTTTCATCTGATTCCAACTCGGCACGCTCATCAGGTAACCACGACAAATATACCGGATCTTCCCAAATCATGAATGGTGCGTCACGACCCACTATACCTTGGTAGTCTTGGAAAGCCATCTTAGTATGAAGTTCATTAGATACTGGTAGTTTGACATCAATCATAGAAGCAATCTTATTAACAAAAGGACCGCCCGCTATTACCAATATTTCAGTATTAATACTGTATGTTTGGTTTGCACTCTGTAGATGCACAGTGTCCACATGACCCGACTTAAGTCCAATGCTAGTCAATTTCGATTTGTAAATACGAACACCATGCTCTAGTGCTTGCTCCAACATATACATACCCATCTGCTGGGCACTAAACCAACCAGCACGCCTCACATGAAGAGCTGCAACTACATCAGATGTAATATATGGATAATGCTTAGCAATTAATTGCTTATCTAATAGCAGGTCAGCCCCAGAGCCTTGATTTTCAAAACCCCAAGCAGGGGACGGTGCATAATCAGTTACATTTGATCCGATGTCATGAATGCGAAGAGGTCCAGCACCAAAATACGATGTTTCAACAGCAGCATCTTTAATTATATTTATTCGATTCTCATCTCCTGTCATGAATAGGTAACCACGTCGATTGAGATGAATCAAATTTTCAGTATATCGGGCTAAGTCCTCCATAAGATCTATGCTGCGATTCATGAAGCAGACCATATGATCATTTGGGCCCGGCCACCAGTTACGGTAACACTCCATTGATTTATCGCTAGTAAGGGTTAGAGGATCTCTTTCATCAATCATGACGACATTCCTCATGCCCTGTTTGACTGCAAGATGATATGCTGCCGATATACCCGCGATACCTGCCCCAACAATCACTACATTGGCACTTTCAGTTTTTTCGCTTATCAATTGCACCTTTATAGTTAAGCAATGCAGATGAACACGATCAAAGAGTCCATTGTACTGAATTTAACACTATACAATTCTTATTGAATTCGATTTGTTTCACCTGAGTTTTGTAACCAAAATCTCAGCAACATTTGTTTCTACCACGTATTACACAACGAATTCGTCCACTAATGAACTGGTGCTACTACAATGTGTTACAAATCAAGTAACAATAGTCTGACCTTGCTCGCGCATATATTGCTGCAGATAAAAATTGCCCGTGTTCGATTTATTAGTACCCGTACTACCTTTCCAACCACCAAAAGCCTGATAACCGGGCCAAGCGCCAGTGGTAGCGCCAGCAGTACGATTGACATAAATGACACCAGCTTCAACGTTGTCCAGGAACCATTGTATCTCGTTCCTATCCTCGGTATATATTCCTGCAGACAATCCAAGTGAAACATCATTCACCATATGCATTGCTTCTTTTTTATCCTCAAATTCGCCTACTACTACTAGTGGTACAAATAGCTCCTTAGTCCAAGCATAATGGTCAAAAGGCAAGTTATCAACCACTGTTGGCGCGACAAAATATCCGCGGTCACTTAGCGTCTCCCCACCAACTAATATTTCTCCGTCAGATGCCATATCGGCTACATATGTCCTATAAGCGTTATAAGCAGATTCATTGATAAGAGGACCAATATAATTCTCTCGCACCGTCGGGTCGCCTACTTTAATCTGCTTTGTGAGCTCTACCAACTTCGCTGTAAATTCTGTCTTTACTTCATTATGGACATACACACGTGAGCATGCCGTACATTTCTGTCCTGTGGCACCAAAAGCGGAACGCATCACTCCTTGAGCAGCTTTATCAAGGTCAGCGTTTTTAGTAACAATAGCAGCATTCTTGCCGCCCATTTCGGCTACAACCGGTCGCACATACTCCCCGCCAGATCCATATTCATGCAAAATACTCTTACCCACATCGTAGCTGCCTGTAAAGGTGATTCCGTTAACATCAGCGTTTGCGACAAGGGCTTTTCCAGGCTCATCACTGCCAGTCACCATGTTATAAACACCTGATGGGATACCTGCATCCTGAAAACACTGAGCCAGAAGAAATGCGGTATATGGAGCATCATCGGCCGGCTTATGCACCACTGTATTGCCAGCTACTAGCGCAGCGCCTGCTGGTCCTGCCGACAACGCAAATGGAAAATTAAACGGTGATATCACTCCCCATACACCATAAGGCTTCAGTACACTATAGTTCCTAATACTATCGTCCTCTGACCCTAACTGTCTGACAAATCCGTCATTTTCGCGCATGGTGTTAATAGACTGACGAATTAAATCAGCTGCTTCCTCAGCTTCACCAATTGATTCCAATCGATTTTTTCCCACTTCCATACTAATTACAGCACCCAGCAAAAATAACCGTTCACTAATCAGATTAGCAACTTTTTCTAGCAGCTCAATTCGTTCCTGCCAGGGTTTATTACTCCAATCTGGAAAAGCCTGTCGAGCAGCTTGTACAGCAGCAGATACATCTTCTTCTGTTGCGCTTTGGAAATGACCGATTGTTAAACTAGTATCAGCTGGGCTAATGCTAGTAAAGGTGTCATTGGCATTTACCCACTCACCATTAATGTACATTGGAAATGTCTGACCAAAGTCAGTTTTAGCAGCGACTACATCCTCTTCATAATATTGATCCAAGAGAGGATCAGGACTACCCAATGTACTGTATGTCACACGGATATGTTTGCGATTGCGGCCCATTTTCTATGTCTCCCATTTGTTTTTATAGTAAATTATATTCTTTCTATTATTGATACATCCCATGAAGCATCCTAATTTAGACAATGAACTGCGAGTATATATATATATGCTTACAATCCAGTCTGTATCAACCAATCCTGCTTTTACCATGTAAATATATGCCTTGGCCCATACTCAAATTAATATGATTCAAATCACATATAAGCTGGACTCAAATATTTGGTAGATATCCAAATGATACTGCTCAATAACAACGAATAGTATATTACTAAGCATACCGAAAAGCAATAATTAACCAGATGACTTTTCTGCAATTGATTGCCAAAATCCGGACAACCGCAGAGCCGTTAGGATAAGCAACAAACAAGCAATCGTAGAAGTTCCTCCTAGAGCAAATCTCGCACCGACCATCGATGTAACAGCACTGAGACTAAGTCTACCCAAAGGTTGAAGGCCAATTGCTACTACAAGCCAGCCAAACACGCTGTTCCGCATATGTTTTTCGGTATGAGTGAGAAGTATTTCACTCTGTAAAACACCAAAATATCCTGATCCTATACCAGATAGAAACATAATTATTACAGAAAGCACTAATAATGATGATAAGGAGAAAAAGGCAAACGCTATTGCCTGAAGTATTGAACCAAAAATAAATAAATTGGTATTCTTGTAATAAACCAACCCCCAATAGGATAAGAATATACCTAGAAAACCACCGAGAGAGTATG
>MDTC01163413.1_pt1 | contig 12548 bp, 10 predicted proteins | sample 811181 | NCBI WGS metagenome assembly MDTC01 (sample SAMN05326644, study PRJNA326480) | marine metagenome | isolation source: seawater | place: Pacific Ocean: North | collected 2011 | reverse complement strand
TCTGCAATCTCCGGAACCTCCACTGGTATGCCCAGTATGTCGGCCTGAAATTGCATCAAGAAAGGATTGGACGAACCTCCGCCGTCGGCCCTCAGAACGGTTATGTCCATCTGGGATGACGCCTTGATCACCTGGATGACATCCTTAACCTGATACGCGATCGCCTCCAGGGTTGCCCTGACGATGTGGGCCCGGCTGGTGCTGCTGGTCAGCCCGACCATCGCTCCCCTGGCGTACATATCCCAACGGGGCGCTCCGAGACCGGCAAATGCTGGCACAAAATACATACCACCCGTGTCTGGGACCGATAGCGCGATGTCTGCCGTTTCCGCCGCGTTTTGAATGATGCCCAGTCCGTCTCTCAGCCATTGGATAGCAGACCCGGTGATGAAGATGCTGCCTTCCTGGGCATATTGGGTCTGTTGGCCTTCACGTTTCCAACCAACGGTGGTTAGCAGTCCCTGGGGTGGTTGCACGGGTTGTTCTCCAGTCTGCATCAGCAGGAAGGAACCGGTGCCGTAGGTATTCTTGACCATCCCAGGCTGGTAACAAGCTTGGCCGAACAGGGCGGCGCTCTGGTCGCCGATCAGGCAGGCGATGGGAATGCCGACACCGAACAGGTCAAGGCTGGCCTCGCCAAACAGACTATCAGAGGGGCGAACTTCAGGTAGCAAAGACCGGGGGATATTCAGATGGCTGAGTAGGTCTGCATCCCATTCCTGAGCATGGATGTTGAATAGCATTGTGCGCGATGCGTTGGAAACGTCTGTGGCGTGGACTCCGCCGTTGGTCAAGCGGTACAGGAGCCAGGAATCGATGGTTCCAGCGCACAGTTCTCCGGCTTCGGCGCGATGCTGTCCGTTGGGGATGTTATCAAGCAGCCAGCGAATCTTGGTGGCCGAGAAATAAGCGTCGATAACCAGACCCGTTCGTTCCCTGACGATGGTCCCCATACCCTGCTGCTTGAGGACTTCACATAACTGGGCAGTGCGGCGGCATTGCCAGACTAAGGCTGGGGCCACTGGCTGACCGGTTGTCCGATCCCAGATCACCGTGGTTTCCCGTTGGTTGGTAATGCCGATGGCCGCCAGTTGAGCGGCTTTGATCCCCGCTTCGGCAATGGCTTCTCGGGCTACGGCCAACACCGACTGAAATATCTCGTCTGGGTCATGATCAACCCAGCCAGGCTCAGGGTGAAACTGTGTGATCTCACGGGTAGCAGAGGCGGCTATGTGACCAACGTGATCAAAGATGAACGCGGATGAACTGGTGGTGCTCTGGTCTATTGCCAGAATGTATCTCTGGCTGTCTTTTTGTTGAACCATCGGCTTGGTTGGCCAGGCCTTTGGCTAGACCACACCCACTTCAGCCAGATAGGCCAGCTCTGTCTTGTGGAATCCCAGCTCCCCGCAGAGTATCTCCTCGTTGTGCTCACCTATCAGGGGGGCACGCCTGGATATTCGCCATGGGGAACCGTTGTAGATACCGGCGGCTCCAGGGTATTTGTACGTCTTGCCCAGTTCTGTGTGGTCAACGTCGACCCAGAAGCCGCGGTCGTTCAGGTGGCCCTCATCAACCAGTTCATCGGGCGCTCGGACCGCTCCCCAGTTGAACCCGCGCTCCTGTCCACCGTGGGCGATCTCATCCCTGGTTAGATTGGCCACAAAATTCTCGACAACCTTTTCTATGTGGTCAACGCTGGCATTGAAGGTGGCCGCGTCCTGGTAGCGTTCATCCTTGAGGTCATCGGCCAAGCCATGGCCATCCATCCATTCAACCAGCGTAGGAAATTGCCGGTGGGTGACCCGCGAAGCCGAGGCGTTCACGTATTTGCCGTCCTTGCAGCGGAGTTGGGCAACGGCGTTGGGTGTAGCGGCTGCGTGGCGACCGGTCTGGCGCAGCACGACCTGGTTCTGGTAGATGTAGGTGTTCACGTGCATCTCGGTGGTCAGAGCGCAGGCGTCGTGCACCGAGGCGTCGATGTATTGGCCCTGACCGGCCTTGGTGCGGTACATCAATGCGGCCAAGATGGCCATGTAGGCGTAGTGACTGCCGGTGTGCCACGCGTTGCCTCCCCCAGGAGCTATGGGAATCTGCTCGGGGTCGTCAACCGGGTCGTAGCCGCTGCATCCCATCTGTCCGCCCGCTGCCAGGTGGAGCAAGTCGCTGGTCAGGTAATCTCGCCACGGCCCGGTCTGACCGAAATCGGTTAGCGAGCACATGATCAATTTCGGGTTGGTCTTTACCAGGTCTTCGTATCCCAACCCCAATGAAGGCAAGTAACCGGCGCTGAACGTCTCCAGAATAACATCGGCCGTATCGGCCAACTTCTTGAAGATCTCCTGTCCATCTGCCGTTTCCAAGTTCAGGGTGATGCCCCTTTTTGAGGTGTTGTAATGCCAGAACGAAAGGCTGCGGTCGCGGTTCGGTACGTCGTCCAAGAATGGGCCCACGTTCCGGGTATTCTCGCCGCCAGCCGGTTCGATCTTGATGACCTCGGCCCCTAGATCGGCCATCATCTTGCCGCAGAACTGGCCCTTCTCGTCGGCCAGTTCCAGTACTCGTATCCCCGACAACGGACCGGGTTCGGCATCGGTTTTGGTAGTGATCTCTCGCTTGGTTGAAGTGCCCAAGCCGACGAATGGGGCTTGTTCCGCTTTGAGCATGTCTTCCATGTAGGGGTAGAGGTCCAGTGATTTGGGCCAAAAAGTACTGTCTTCATATCCGGCCACGAATTCCTCGTGGGTGAGGCCAAGCATGCCCTCAAAAACCTCTTGGTTGTGCTGACCGATCATTGGCGCTGCGTTGTAGTTTATGGCGGGGGTCTCGGAGAGTTTAAAGGGCGCGTTTTGGAACTTCCACCGTCCGATGTGGGGGTGGTCCATTTCCTGGTATATCTCACGGTGGCGCAATTGAGGGTCATCATCCACACGGTTACCGGTACTCTGCACCGGCATGGCCGGAACGCCAGAAGCCTGGCAGAGTTCCATTAGCTCGTATTTCTCAAGGGTCTGTGCCCAGACCTGGATGCCCTGGTCCAACTCCTCTTGATGAAGGAGCCGTCCACCAAGGGTTGCGAATTTCTGAGAGGCTGCCCACTGAGGCGAACCCATGGCTCCGACCAATCGCTGCCATTCTTCCTCGGAGAAACAGGTGATTGCTGCCCAGTCGTTATAGCCGCCGCCCTTGGTCCGGTAGGCGTTGTGGGGCGCGGTTGTTGCGCCGCGGTAATTGTTGAGCATGGGGGTGCCTGGCCAGTGGGCCCGGTTGCCCGGCGGGTAGCCTTCCCTCTGGGAATTGCGGCCGTTGACGGTGACGTCCAGCATGGCCGAGCCGTTCAGAGTTACTCCCATGATCATCTGGGACAGGTCAACGTGTTGGCCAAGGCCGGTGATGTTTCGGCGGTAGAGGGAGGTCAGGGCAGAGAAGGCAATATACATGCCGCCCGTGTCGTCCAGGTAGGACCAGCCCCATCCGGCGGGAGGAGCTCCCGGCAGGCCGGATAGGAAGGTCAGACCCGAGAACGCCTGGGCTATGGGCCCCATGGTGAGGTATTCCCGGTGGCGTCCGGTGTGCCCGAAACCGGCCTGGGATACGTAGACGATATCCGGTTTGAGTTTCTTCAGTTCATCGTAGCCAAGACCCCAGCTCGTTAAGGTCTTGGCGCTGAAATTCTCCACCACGACGTCGGCTTCCGTGATGAGCCTCTTGACCAAGTCCAGGCCCTTTTCGGAGCGGAGGTTGACGGTGATGCCTTTTTTGTTGGCGTTGGTGTCGTTGAAGTTGGTCGCCGTGTTCAGGTTGGGTGTCATGCCGGGTGGCACGCCGCCAGTGGTCCGGCCCCTTTCAGACAAGGGCCATTCCACCTTGATGATCTCAGCTCCCAGTGCGCCCAACCAGCGGGTAGCCCAGGGACCGGCCCTGACCCAGGTGAAATCAACTACCCGCACGCCCTCAAGGGCTTTGGGGCTTGCTGCGATTTGCTCTGGAGTTAGGGGCATTGTTTCATCTCTACTTTCCGACGACTGGGTGCTTGAACCGGCACTGTGGGCACGAATATACCCATGGCACCTGGGAACGTCAATGTTGGGGTGAATCGAACGATGTTCCCAAATGGGCTGGCGGCTAGCGAACGGTCTGGTTCCCCAGGTCGAGGACCTTCTCAGCCATGGTGCTGAGCATGCTCCAGGACGCCTCGTTGTTCTTAACAGTTTCCAGGTCATCCGCGTAGGTATCCAAGATGACGTAGGAACATCCCAGGCTTTCCAGCTCTGCCAGGTCGCGGTGTACCTGATCGATGCTGCCTTCGCCGACAACTCTGTTCTCATCGGTCACCGGCGAGTCGGTTAGTCTCAGCCTGATTCTGGGGCATAGGTCCGGCATGGCCTTCCCTTCTCCATCGGCAATCTCCTTCAGTCGGGGAATGCCGGTGTTCTTGAACCAGTCCATCTGGATTCGGATGGGATGCCAGGCGTCGCCGTAGCGGACGGTGCGTCGCATTGCGGCGTCGCTGGGGCCGCCCACCCAGATGGGCGGGTGGGGCGTTCTGATGGGTCTGGGGGCGGTGTGAACGTCGGTGAACGAGATAAACTTGCCGTCGAACGAGGCCACATCCTGGGTCCAAAGCAGCTTCACCGCCGCCAGATATTCGTTGGTGACTGCGCCTCGCGACTTGTAGGCGGCGTTCAGGACTTTGAACTCTTCTTGTGCCCAACCGATGCCGACTCCCAGGATGAACCGACCGCTACTCAGTTGATCCACGTTTGCGGTGGCTTTGGCCAACTCCAGAGGATTGCGGTAGGGCACTATGATTACCGTGGTACCAATCTCGATCGTAGTCGTGACACCGGCAAGCCAACCCAGCAGGGAGAGTGGTTCGTAGAATGGGGCGGGGTAACGAGATTGGACGTCTGGTGTGATGGCGATGTGGTCAGATGTCATGATTATGTGGTAGCCCAGGGCCTCGGACAACGTAGCCCAGCTTTTTAGGGATTCGGGGCTGACCCCAGGGCCAAAGTTGATTAGATTAACGCCTACTTTCATGTTTTCTCCTAAACAAACCGACCCGATAGGGCCAAATCACAGTACAGCAACCGGTCCTGGCTAGCCGTAAGATCGGGGCGAGCACCATCTTATGATTGGGCGGGCCTGCATGCAATATAACCGTTCCCGGAACATTGAGTGATATACCGTCAAATGTCGATTTCCAATCAACACTACGGAGCGCTCCTGAGCCACGATGTTGCCTTGGGGTGAGCTATTCTGCAATTCTGGGTTTACTGGGAATGACAAAAGGCCCGAGCTCTTAAATTGGAGCTCGGGCCTTTCTTGCGGTTTGCCGAGGTTAACGCGCTGATTTACTTGATTTCAATCAGCAGCGCGTGGGAGCCGGTTGTACCGAAATCAAATGTAGAGTGGTCCACTGCATCCAGGTAGAATGTGGCTCCCGCTGGGACTTCAACCCGGGCTGTTGTACCGTCTGGGCCTGTGAGGTCCCAAGAGCAGTCGGAGATCGAGTAGCCGACCATGTTGGGATGGCTATGCATCTCCGAGCTGGCGCCAGCATCGGTCTTGGTGTCCAAAACCCGGACCTTGTCGTTCACCAAGACCACCGTATATATGTGGGGTGCCACCTTTACTGCGTCTCCTGCCATTTCGTCCTCCTTGTCTTCTCTATGTTTAGTTGTATTAATTCCAAAGCCGCAAAATTACACCGTTGAAATGAATCATGGTTGAACTCTGAGCTAAGGGACTAGGTCAAAGGCCGCTGGTAACTAATGCAGCACTGACGGCTTCCGATACATGAGATGCAGGAAACGCAAAAAGGATTGATGCTGGACATGGACAAGCCGAGCGGCGCGGATTTGTTTCTTAGCGCGCGGCGTCTTTGGCCGCCTGGGCAGCTACTGGATCGCCTGCTCTCAAGGCGAAATATTCAATTCTAGGGGTCAATAATTCCAATAATCTTCTTAGTTCTGCCACTGGGGTTGGATGATCATCGACCCGCAGGTCGACTCTGGAGAATGGATCCGAACCGAAGACCAACAACGCCGCCGAATGGTGGGGCGTTGCATCCTGGGCTTCGCCACCGGCCTGTAATCCTGCTTCAAGAGCGCCCATCAACCGTGCTTCCAAGTCCAGTTCGGGAGTTTCGAGAAACAGGCTGGCCATATCTTGGGCCACCGCCTCCCCCACCAGCCCATTCCCCATAGCCACATGGTTTGGGCCAGTTACGTGACCGGCCCAGTCATTGTTCATAGCCCCGGTTCTGGCGGCAGAATTGCCGTTGCGGTCAACCAATCCAAGCTGACGCCTCTCAATATGGGGGTCGCTTATCTCAAGTTGTTGCAATGCGCCACTGGCTGAATAGCCCTGCTCCATCAACTTTATTGCGAACAACCCCAGGTTGGGGTCGGTGGAGGCTTGAGTGGAGACGGCCCCAACCAAAGATTTGATGTAGGGACATCTGGAACCGACTGAAATGTCGCTTGTGGTGATGGCGATGCCCAACATGCCGGTTCGTGCGCATCGTCCGGTGATTGAAAAGGTATTAAAATCGATTCCCGGGATAAGTCCCATTGGTTGCCTCCATATTGAATCGTCGATTATTTGGGCCTGTTTTTTTAGATCGGTCTGGGGGTGCCGGGTTGCTACGGCGTTTCAGCCTGGCATACATCTAGAGCAGTCAAGGCCAGTGTTTTGGTGCAGTGAACCATCTCACTGATTATTACGCAACTATCGTCTTCTTCGCCGCTCCCACGGATTACAGCTGGACCGTAAAGCAGACAGGGGATGCCAGCATTCCACAGATGGCAGGTGTCATCGGCCGTGTATGAAAATGGAAGTACAGTGCCGATGGCTTTTGGCGGTTCACCCGCCACATCCTGATGGCTGCGGGCCACTGCTTTCACTATGGCAGAGTCCTGGTCAACGTCCAATGGGTCCATCACCAAACTGCGGCTTCCCTTGAAGTAAGCCGGTGGTGGAATCTCTATCTCATAAGACAATTCCGGATCCTCAGCCAAAAGTGGGTCTAAGGCCCGGCGAATATCGGCTACGATGCCATCCACTGTCTGGCCCGGTAGGAAGTGAACATCCACTATGATCGTGCACAGATCAGGGATGTAGGGCGGCTCTACCAACACGTAATCTTCGCCCAAGCCGCCGATGACGCTGCCCACATTCAGCTTGGGCAAGTCTGGCAGGTCAGCCCGCGGCTCATAGGTGAATTGGACCTGCTGCAGAGCTTGGATGATCTGGGTCATCTTGACCACCGCGTTCACAGTGCCTTCAAGTTGACGGACATGACCGGTAACTCCATAGGCATGGATTGCCATGTGGACGATGCCTGAATGGACTGTGACGAGATTGCCGACGCCGAACGGTTCTGCCACTACTGCCATGTCGGTACGAAAGCCGCTATCCATCAAGAAATGGGTACCCACTCCGCCCTGGGTCTCACCAACCACACAGGCGACAACTAAATCTCCTTTGAGCCGAACGCCCGATTGACGCACCGCCTCAGCGGCCATGATGATGCTGGCCAGACCACCCTTCATATTCTGGACGCCGTGGCCGTATAGGTGGTCTCCCTCAACAACGGGCACCCAAGGGTCTCGGCGCCAGCGTCGGGTGAGGGAGTTGATGTCTGTGTGGCCGTTTAGCATCAAGCTTGGGCCACCACCAGTACCCTCTAGGGTGGCGATGGTCTGGAATCGACCAGGCTCCACTTCTTGCAGATTTACTTTGTAGCCTCTTTCATCGAAGAAATCAGCTAGAAAGTTGGCAACTGGGGTCTCTTCAAGTTTGAAACTGGGAATCCTAATCAGTTCGCTGGCCAGATCTACAATCGCATTTTCATCAACTTGGTCAATGATTTTAGCCTGAGTAGGGTTCATGTTGGGGTCACCTTCCATCCTTGGTTGTCCCTTGGTTATCAAACGGACTGCCCTTCGAAGGTAGTAATTATGAGATCGTTAGACGGGCAGAGCATCTAGCTTGATGGTGCGGCCTGTCTTGGCCGACTCCACCATGGCTTCAGTCAGTTGGACCAGCTTGAGACCGTGAGCGCCGGAAGCCGCCGGTTCCCGGTCTTTGACGATGGCTCTTTGGAAGTCTTCGATGTTCTTCTTCACCAGGAACACGAAGTCTGGTTCGTAGCTTGTCGAGGTGTTCACCGTTTCGCTGGACACCCTGAGTTCCCCTTGCAGACGGGGCCAAGAGCCGTCATCCAAGATGACTTTGCCCTCGCTTCCGTAGATGGCGACATCATTGTCGAACTCGGGCAGCCGCATGCCGCAAATCACGGTCCCGATGGTACCGCCATCAAAGCGCAGACACATGGTGGCCAGGTTCTCCAAGGGCCTTTCCGAAGTTTGGCCGTCTGTGATTGCAGCGAGTTCCACCACCTGCTGTCCCAATAGGAATTGGAGGTCGTCGATAGCATGGACTCCAATGGTCAACATGGAGAAGGCCCCGCCGACCAACTCTGGGTGGGTCCACCAATCGCGCAGACCAGCCCGGGGTTCCGGTTGAACGTTGCCCCGCTCTCCCTGACCGATCTGAGACTGAGCCAAGGCAATTGTTCCCAAAGTCCCGTTGGCGATAAGTCGCTGGGTTTCTATGTGCCCCGGGTGGTGCCGCAGGTGTAATCCCACGCCTATTTTGACGCCCTTGTCCCGACAGAGTTGTAGTGTTGCAACACCATCGGCCAGGTTGAGGGATAACGGTTTTTCCACCAGAACATGTTTGCCAGCGTTTGCAGCCATGGTGGTTTGCTGGGTATGAAGATGGTTGGGTGAGGTGATGTATACGGCGTCTATGCGTGGGTCAGAGAGCACGTCTTCCACGGAGGTATAGGCGGTCTTGGCTCCGTGTTTCTCCGCAAAGGCATCTGCGCGCCCTTGGTCGCGGCTTTGCACGGCCACCAGTTCCGCGCCCTCCGCTTGGTTTATCCCAGGCGCGCCCCTGGAGTCGGCATAATCGCCAGCGCTGATGATTGCCCAGCCAAATGACATGGTCTACCTCTTCTGCGGTTTGATGCCTGGATTATAAAGGACTGAGCCAGTTGGGCATTTTCATCTATGGAGCGTATTTGAAGTCCAGGTCATATTGCTCTGGCGGAAGTTGATGGCCGTCACAGGGGAACGGGTAGGCCAGCACTCCGCTGGGAAAATCTGTATTTGGGCCGAAGCACTTCCAGTAGAAAAATGAACCTGGCTGTACCCAATGGAGATTGGGGTTTCCTGTCTCGACCGTCGGGTTGATCGATGTATGGGCGACTTTGAATCTGAATGGAGCCATTGAATGTGTGCCGACGCTGCCAGCAAAGCCGATTGGGTCCCCTCGGTTCACGGAACGGCCAAGTAATCCGTTACACGAGGTGGCATTGCCGACCTCCGGACTCAGGTAATCGTCAAATTCAAAGAAGATATGGCCCTCTGCCTGGAAGGTGCCGACCCATTCTTCAACCTGGCTGCAGCTCGTGTTCTGGTTGTGGCCAAGCAAGAGAGGTGATGTTGCAAGGTGATAGGTACAGATAAACATCCCCGGCCATTCAGGGCTGGCAGACTCGAAGCATAGTTCCAAATCATCGAACGGGGACTGTCTTTCACCTTCTGGGTTGGTGCGGTAATCGGCGGTTCGGTTGTCGAATCCGACCAGCACCATATCGATCGGCGCGAGCACAGGTGTCCCGTGATTCAACTCGAATTCCATGCTGGTCTTATTTGGGTAGGGTTCTCCGCCTTGAGGACCGCCAATCTTGGGTCCAAGGGTGATGATATTCGGGTCAGCGTTCGTCCCGTAGAACTCCGTTTGCGAATTTATTCCCTCATTGCTAGTAGGTGGCGAAGTGATCGCTGAAGAGCTTGATTCAGGAACTCCCGGCGCAGGAGGGGGCGGTAATGTTGGGGTGAAGGTTGGCTCGGATAGCTGAATGGTTGGTAGAGGCGTGGCGGTTGGGTTTGAGGAGACAGTGGTCCGGGTGGGTGACTGGATTATTTCTGTACCGGCGGGCGTCAGCGTTGCGTCCACCGGGGTAACTGGCGGTGACGTGTCTCCACAGCCAATAGCCGCAACAACCAAGGTGGCCGCGATTGCCCGCAAACAAAATCCCGCCAAGTTCATCTCCATCCTCAAGCAAACGATTCGCCAAATGTGGGACGACTCCCTGGTTCATGGATGTGAGCAGGTCCGCTCAAGCGAGTATATCGTTGCTCGTGTCTTTAAAAATCCGCAAGAGAGGTACCGGTGAAAACGCAGTCTCGGGTGAGGAGTGCTCGAGATAGATTCTTAGATTTGCTGGGATCTTGGGTGTGTATCTTGGCTTACGGCCTGCTTACTGTCACCTGTTGGAGATCGCGGACCGCGCTGATTGGGCCACCGAAATGCTTCTTGGCGTCGTCTATGAGCGGCTGCGGCTCCCGACTGAAACCCGTGTCCAGGTGGGTCAAGATAAGTTCATTGACTCCAGATTGGGCAGCGGAACGCCCGGCATCACCCGAGGTTGAGTGGCCGCGACGAGCGGCTTGTTCTTTGTCGGCGTCGGTCCGGAACGCCTCGTGAATCAGAAGTTGCGCCCCCTGAGATGCTCTGACCAACTCCGGGTTGAACCGAGTATCAGCCGAGAAGACCACCCCCATACCGTCGGTGTCCACCCGCCAGCCCACCGCCCCGGGGATGTGGTCGGCGGGGAAGCAGGATGCTTTGGTTGTTGGCCCGAGGTTTATCTCCTGGCCTGGCTCGGTCACGTGCCAGAGCATGACCTGCCTTCCAGAAGCGTTCTTGGCTCCCTCTTGGTCAGCCGCTACGGTTGTTGGGTTGCTGTCACAGAGCTTGATGAGCCAATCCAAGGATTCTCCGGTGAGGTAGACGTCCAAGGGCGGAGCATCCTGCCGAGCTTGCGCCCGGGCCTGCTGGACGTAGATCAGCCCTGACATATGGTCAAAGTGGTGATGAGACAGCAACACAGTGTCGAAACTCTCAACCGGCATTCCCAATTCTGAACCGTTACGGGCGACAGAATTACCTGAGCTGGTATCAACCAGAAGCCGAGTCCCGTCATCGCAGTCGTAGGCGATTGCCGTGTGGGCGCTGTTGGTTGAAGTACCAGAACCGGTGCCAAGGAAGCTGATTTTCATCTCGGGCATAGGGTATCTCCGAATAAAATGGATGGGTGAGCCGTGGGCAAGATAATGGCCCAACGCCGCCAGAGAGGCAACGTTGAGCCATTGTGAGTATTACCTGTTCCAGGGATTTGGCTGGTGGGTTAGGTCCTGTGGGACTTGAGGAAGTCGCGCATCTGTTTGACCGTAGCGGCCATGATTTTGGGGTCTTCCTTCCAGGGATAGACGGTAGTCACGGCGTTGGGCGCCAACTCGCCTACCTCGATTGCTACCTCATAGGAGTGCGACGGTGTGTTGTCCGGCATGACCATGATCGGCGTTTGACACGAACGCACAAAGTCGCGCGACACGCTGTAAACGAAGTCAGGTTCAAGGTCTCGGTATAAGTTATGCAGATACGAGTCGATAGTCGCCTGGGTCAGGTCTGGTCGTGTTGCCTGTAGGCCCGGGCCCCATTGGTTCTGGCCGGAGTCGTACATGGAGTCGACGAATGCCGCGTTGCTGCCCACTGGCTGGCAGAGGACGGCGGCCACGATGCGGTTGGGCGCTCGCTCGGCCAACTTGAGGGCGAATGGGCCGCCGATGCAGAAGCCGATGAAGCCGAATTGTTGTACGCCAAGATGGTCCAACAGACTCAGTTGGTCGTCGGCAAAGGCGCCCCATGGGTCGTCCACCTGAACCGGTCCGGTGGAGCCGCCACCGGCGTTTCGCTGGTCCATGGTGATGCAGCGGAATTCGTCCGAGAGGTCCTCAAACACGTTGATGACCTGGCGGGGCCATCCGCTGGCCACGGAGTTGAGTCCGCCGCCTGGGGTCACCAAAAGCGGAAAACCGGAGCCTTTCTCTTCATATTGGATTGTGACATCGCCCTTTGTAAAAGATGGCATTTCATCTTCCTCCCAATGGTTTTTGTTGACGGATTATTGCGGGGTCAATATTCCCGGTTGCGACAGGATAGCACAGGCGGAATTGTTGGTGCTCAATACTGGTCAGGACAACCGTCCCCATGAGTTTGGCTATTCGGTTAGTCGGAACTGGTCCTAAACCCGGCAGTCCGTTGCACTTCCTCTACGGCAGTATCTAGTTCGGCCTGCCCATAGGAGTCAAACGCGATGCTGATGATGTATGAGGGGTTATATGTGACCATGGGGTTCGCAAGACGCAGAATCTTGGACTCGCCCGATAGCGCGCCTGCAATCACCGATTCAATGGAAATTACGAACCGCGCAGCCTCGGCGGCCGTCGGTGGCGAGCGGTAGTTGTGGGTGATCGCTGTGCCCCCAACGGTCAGGACCGTCCAACTGACGGTTCGTGGCTGCTCTCTGCCTGCATTGCTCGACATGATGCTCTCCATATGCTGGATGATTCTGATTAACAGCGACTATACAGCTACTGATTTAGCTATTTCCCGGGTAGTGATTC
>MDTC01276981.1_pt1 | contig 12550 bp, 16 predicted proteins | sample 811181 | NCBI WGS metagenome assembly MDTC01 (sample SAMN05326644, study PRJNA326480) | marine metagenome | isolation source: seawater | place: Pacific Ocean: North | collected 2011 | reverse complement strand
TTCAAAATGAAGTTGTTCAAAATGAAGTCGTTCAAAATGAAGTTGTTCAAAATGAAGTCGTATTTGTAGATAATAATATAGGAGATACTATTGAGGATAATACAAATCTTTTAAATTCCATTTCATTTAATTTAAATGGAAAACATACAGACATGTTGCAAAATATTATTGAAAGTTTACAAGATGATGATTTTGGTGATTTGGAAAAATATGAATTGTTAGCCAACGATTCTAATTTTATTAAAAACAAATTATTTTATATAGAATGGATCTCAAATAATATTCAACCTGTATTACATAACACAAAAAAGGAAAGTTATTTTAGATGTAGATGCGAACATATTATTAATAAAGGAACAAAAAATGAAAGACGTTGTAAAAAATATGTTGTTTGTTCCAAAAAGAAAAAAAATAATCCTTCACAGACCAACAAACATATTAGCCCTAAATTCTATATGAATTATTTATGCTCAACCCATTGTAAAAAAGAAGAATTACTTGCATACTCGTATCCCATGCATTTCTATATTGATCTTGTAAATATACCGAAAGAATATAGAAAATTTAAGAAACATTTCAGCAAATATCTAAATTTGTATTATCACGATTTTTATCATTCACCAAATTATAAATATAAGAAATTTAGTGGTTTTAAGAAAAAAAATTATTTATGTAAGTCAATCACTAATTTATTAACAATTTAAAACATTTTAAAATAATTTAAAATAATATTTAATATTAAATTATTAATGGGAGATAAACAAGAATTAATAGCAAATGTCAAAAATTGGATTACTTTAGATTCTGAAATTAAAAAGCTTCAAAAACTTATGAAAGAAAAGCGTAAAGAAAAGAAAGCATATACAGAATCTTTAGTAAATATTATGCGTGATAACGAAATCGATTGTTTTGATATCCAAGACGGCAAACTTCTTTATACCAAAAAGAAAGTAAAAGCACCACTAAGCAAAAAACATCTCATTGCATCACTTGGGAACTATTTTAAAAATAATAAAGATCTAATAACCGAATTGAGTGATTTTATATTAAATTCTCGTGAAGAAAAAATTAAGGAAAATATACGGCGAAAATAAATAATAAAATTATTTAATTATTTTAATGAATTATTTAAATAATTTAGATGAAAAAATTCAAAATATAAAACCATCTAGTTCATCAACTTTTTTCATTTGTCCTTACAATTATGTTTACAATACACAATACCCCTTTATAGTTTATTTACTCTATAAACAAATTATTCAAAATAAACCAATGTTGTCATTTCTTTACATACATTTTAAAGAAAAATTAAATAAAACCATCATGGATATCAAGCAACTTGTTAATATTTTTTTAGATGACACATTTGAATTTAAAGGATTTAAAAAATCCGGAAATGATTTCTATCTTTTTTATGAGTGTTGCCAGGAATATACTATTAAAAAATACAATGAAAATGATAATATTTATTGGACAACAATGTATGAAATAATTCATTATCAAAAATGTTTACATATACCCATTCATTATTCTTGTTTCTCTTTTTTTTGTAGCAATCCTGATACAATACATATTACAAATGAAGATAATGATATACCCTTACCAATAACAATTTATTCTTTGAAAAATATTATAGATTTATACACTGGATACGATATATCTAAGAATAAAATAAAAATAAAACATTATGATTATATCATTCATAGTAAGAATGTTATACGTTTTGTTATTTGTAATTTAAAAGAATTTAGTAATATTTCTGATAATACGTTTTATATTGACGATATTGATGAATTAGAGATAATTAGCGAATAACTTATTATAAAACTATCTACACAATATATAAATTATGAAGTTCTTGTATATTATATCATTTTTCTTTTTTTTAAATTTCTTATTATTTTTAATGCCTAGACTTATGCCAAATATCATAACAAAAGGACAAACTATATTTTGGATTATATGGGTGAATTCAATGTTTTTATTTACACTCATTCTACCACATCAAGCTAGTTTTATATTCCCTGCTAAATCTGCTCTTAATATAATGGGTGCATTTAAAAAAGCCACTGGTATGGGTAAATCATCGGAAAAACCTAATAAAAAAGATAACAATAAAACGAAAGCAAATAATTCCAATAATGCTGAAGCAAATGCACCTCCAGTAGCAAATGTTCCCAGTAAGACAAATACAGACGAAAAGAATACATCTAAAACTCCTATAACAGATGGAATGAATGAACGTATTGAGAAGAGGCAGGGCAGCGGAGGCGAATGATATGCTTTAAATTGATTTCATTTAATTTTAAGAATAATACTTAAAAATATAAATTTATAAATAATAACCATGGAAAAACGATTGTCAACCAAGTGCAATGATTACTTTAAACAGTTCAAGTATGATATAAAACATTTTATAGATAATTCTCCAAATGTTGACATGTCTCAGCAAAGTTATCAATCACTGATTCAATATATTTTCGATTATGACACTATAACTATTACTAAGAATGATTTTACAAAAAGGAAACGTGTAAAAAATGTTGTTCCATTTCATGAAAGATGCTGTGCTCTTCGTGCAAATGGACAACAATGTACACGAAGAAAGAAAGATTCTGAAAAATTCTGTGGAACTCATATCAAAGGAACACCGCATGGTGAAATTACAAGTAATACAGGCGATATAAAAACTATCGAAAAAAGGGAAATTTGGGCTCAAGATATTGGTGGCATTATCTACTATATAGATAATCAAAATAATGTATACGAACATAATGATATCATTAATAATGTTATGAATCCTAAAATTATTGCCAAGTATGAAAAAATTACGAAAACGACGATTGATAGAGATAAAGTTAAAGAACAACACATTTATTCTATCCCATCTTTGTTTGACAAAAAATAAATAAAATAAATAATAATATAATTTAAAGAAATAACGAATGGTTAATATGTGCCGAATTAGCTTAGTGGTAGAGCATCGCACTTGTAATGCGGAGGTCGTGAGTTCAATTCTCATATTCGGCTACAATAAAATTGATTTTTTTTTATAAGTAGTAAACAATACTATTACTTATAAGAATGTCTATGCCAGAGATACTCATATTTTCTGATGATGAAAAACGTGTATTGAAACCAGACGAATTTAAATCCAATAACTTTGTTTTACAACTTTTGGGATTGCGACAATATTCTAGCGAAATTAATTTGCTGGAAACGCCTGTATATCGCGACCTCCAGAATAATATTATTTACTTTCGGGATGTTCTTCCTATTTCTTCTAAAAAATGGGATATTTATATGAACGCTGTTCGTTTTGGCGATGTTAACCAAGAAGATCTTAAAGATTTAAAAAGTGTCGTAAATATATTCGGCGGCGATGAACAAGTAGAAAAAATTATAAAAAATATGTTGGAGGATGAAAAAATTGAGTCGAAATATTTAAATCCTAGAAATCCATCAGAAGATATATACAACTTATATATCTTCAAAAAAGCAAGTGTGAATACGATGAATCAATATAGGATTTCTTATAGTAATTACACGATTACTGAAATTGTTTCCGAACAACCCGAAGATGTAAACCCAATGAATCAACTACATTGGATTCGTAAACCGAAATCTTAAAACCATTTCTTTAATGCTGATGTCATTTCAATACCTTTTTTTTCTTCTTTTGGCTCTTCTTTTTTCTCAACTTTATCTTCTACATTAATTGGAACATAATGGTCTGTTGGCTCTCTCTTTGGACAATACTGCTCTAAAGTATCCGAAGCTAATCTTAGTCCAGGTCTACAATTATAATGCGTTCCTATGTAAACACCTGCTGCAAATCCTATTATAAACTGTGCCATATATCATAATGTAATAAAATTAAAATTCACGATTTATTAAATCATGAATAACTTTACTCCTTTTTTCCCATTTCTTTCATCTCTTTCATTTCTTTCATTTCGTTTATTTCTTTTGTTTCCAATTTTACATTTTGAGGCTCAGATTTTGCCGAATATTTGGTCCATGCAAAATAAGCACCCAATACAGCAACGAGAACTCCACTCCCTATCATCATCTGCATCTTTCTTTCCATCTATAATTATATAACGGGTTTATTTCTTTATATAATTACGCGACTAATTCATTTATTTCTTCGGTTTTTTTCAATTTTTCAATAAGAAAATATCTTATGTATTTTTTTTTTCCCAACTTTGTTTTCCCAGCTGATTTTCTAATTGGATTCATTCTGAAATGATTCACCTTTAATATTTGGCGAACTAAATTCAATAGTGGCCACTTTTGCTTCTTATCAGCATCTTTATGTAAACTTGTTAAAAATGTACTACTAAACATCTTATGTTTTTTTAGTTTTACTAAATATTCTTTCACAATATCATACTTTTCATCGTTTATTAGCAAATCACGCGGAATCATAATCCCATTTAACTCTGAAATATCTTTCGTTATAACAAATCCTGATTTTTCGAGAATTTTCATAATAATATTTTCATTTTCTTGATTTTCTATTTTATTTTTTGATAAATCTATTTCTAATTCTAAACTCATTTATAATGCTGGTTATTAAAATTTTCTTTAAAAAACGCAAAAAATAAAACTGAAAAATGCGGAAAATTGGCAAAAAATCGATTTTGCTATATACCCCCCCATATGGCAAAATTGCGGTTTTTTTTGCCTAAAAATTGATCAAACTTTTTTTTGTGTTTTATCGTCTCATATCTAGGAAATTTCTATAATCATATTTTTTGTATGAGACCTAAAGGGAAAAGTTTGCGAAAAAATTTTCAAAAGTTTTTTAAGAATTTCAATTTTGGACATTTTAAAATGTCTATTTTGGGATTTTTCAAAAAAGTTTTAAAAAAAAATCCATCAAACTTTTTTCTGGTAAGAAGAATGAAAACTTTATTTTACAAATTAAATGTGTTAAGGTCTAAAAAGACGAAAAAAAGTTTACTCAAAAAAAACGAAAAAAACTTGGAAAAAATGCAAAAAATGGCGAAAATCGGCGTTTTTTTACTAAAAAAAGGGGGCAAAAAAACTGCCAAAAAAAGGTGATTTGAAAAGTTTTTTTTCAACAAATCGGGTGCCCACTATGCTCCTTATTGGAATACCTAGACAATTTTTACAAAGCGCCCAAAAATCGGCCCTTACCATAAATAGCAAAATGATAAAAAATGATAACTCGCCCTTTTAGACGATAGTGTCATAACAAAATATTAAATTTTGATTTTTTGTTGAGAGCATTTGTAGGCTCGGTTTTTCTTCCGGTTTTTACCGATAACACCACCTCTTATTGAGAATGCATTGACACAAAAAAAATAACGCAAAATTAAGGTTTGACGTTGGTCATTTTCAACAATTTTGAAAAAAACCGAGCAGGAAACTTTTCAAAAATACGAAATAACATAAAATAAATTAAACGCTAACTGGTTTTAATAAAAAGTTTGGATAAAAAAATTTTTAAGTTCTTCGTCTGAGCACTAAAAATGGCAGTTTTTTAGGCATTTTTTTGACACAAAAAAGTCGAAAAAAACGAAAAAAACGCACTTTTTTGTGAGACTTATTTTTACAAAAATGAACATAAAATAATATTTTTATATTATATTAGAGTCATAATATGAATCCTGAATTTATTTGTAAAAGATGTAATTTTATAACTTATGACAAAAAGGACTACCAAAGGCATTGTAAAACGATAAAACATAAAAAATCTAAATGGACTTGTATGGATTGTGGGAAACAATATAAATATGCCAGTGGACTTTCACGTCATAAATGTAAAAAATCAGCACAAAAAAACCCAGAAACAACACAGGAAATAGTCGTTGAACAGGCTACTGGTACGGGTAGCAATTTCAATGAATTATTAACTATTATTAAGGAACAGCAGAAACAATTAAATAAATCACATGAATTGATACAGATGGTTATACAAGAAAATAAAGATATTATTCCAAGAATAGGTAATAATAATATTTCCATTAATGTTTATTTGAATGAACAATGCAAAAACGCTATGAATTTAAAAGATTTTGTGGATAATTTAGATATTTCTTTGGAAGACCTCAAATATACACAACAACATGGGTATGTAGAAGGTATAACTAATATTTTTACTAAACAGTTGAAAGGCCTACAGCCCACTGAAAGACCCATACATTGTAGTGATGTAAAGCGTATGCAATTTTATGTGAAAGATGACAACATTTGGATGAAAGATGATGAACATAAGAAAATTGAAAAATCAATACAAGATATTAAAATGAAGCAAATAAGGCAGTTAAAAAAATGGGAAGAAGAAAATCCTTTATTTATAACTGATGAAAATCTACTGAATCAGTGGCAGAAAATGGTAAAAGAAATTATAGGTCCAGAGCAAAATGCAAAAACTAAAGAAAAAGATATGGTCTATATTAAAAAGCAATTGGCCAATACTATACCTGTTAAATTTGCGTTAAAAAATAAATAATTTGACATATTCTCTATTTATATGTCAAATCCTGTTGTTATTGAGGTTAAAGATATATCAAATGCAGATATATCAAATGTAGATATATCCGTTAATATTATATCTAAACCAACATTTATCATTGATGTGTCAAATGTTAAATCGGAGAAAAGATTGGCAAGAAAGATGTCGGTATTTCAGAAGATACAAACTTTTATAAAGAAAAAGGAAAAACATAATAAAAAAAGAGGGTTTGAAAAATGGAAAGAGAATACAGATAAAAAGGGGAAACCAAGTTTATTATTTCATGAGCCTAAAGAAAAATGCGATGGGATTGAAGAAGTAAATGTGGATTTTGATTATGCACATTCTATAACGGCAAACGGAAACTACTATAATTATGTATCTTATTTTGATGTGGAAAAAAGTATTCAGAAGATGTATTATGATACGAGTGAATATTATTCATATGCTATGGACATTTTAGCAACATATGTGCGCGGACAAAAACTTATTTATATGGAGTCGAAATTTTATTGCGAAACGCGTTTAAATTTTTTAATGTTTCCTGCTATATTCCTTTCTTCTTTAACATCTGTATTAACAAGTGTTGTTGATAAAGATGAGATGGGTATGACAGTGTTGTCAGGAATATCTGCTATGATAGCATTTTTATTGGCAATTGTTAGTTATTTAAAATTGGATGCGCAGTCAGAAGCGCATAAAACATCTGCACATCAATATGATAAACTACAGTCTATGTGTGAATTTTCATCGGGATATTTTTTGCTGTCTTCTAATCGTCAAAATGATAAAAAATACATGAGTAAAATAGAAGGGGAAGTAGAAGATAAAATGGGGTTGATTAGAGATAAAATTAAGGAAATTAAGGAAACAAATCAATTTGTAGTTCCAAGAACAATCAGATATCGCTATATAACAATATACAATTTAAATGTTTTTTCTATTATTAAAAAAATAGAAAATAAGAGACGCGAATATGTTATTCGTTTAAAAGATATAACTAATAGAATTAATCATTTACAATGTGAATTGTGTAATAGTAAAAATGTAAAAAAAATGACATTAAGGAAAACGAAAATTAAGATAGCTTATGATACAAAAAATGAAGCTTTAAGAATGATTTTGCTTTTGAAATCAGCTTTTTCGATTATTGACCAAATATTTGAAAATGAAATTAAGCAAGCGGAAATAGAAAAAAGGCAAATTTTTAGTAGGTGTTGTTATAAAAAACCGGAAAATGTATTAGAGAAAAATATTTTTATGAGTGAAATTATGGATCCATTCAAAGATTATAAGGGTTGGTCAAGTATGGATGATAAATTAAGAGAAAGTAATGTTCATGATTTTGAAAAAGTTATACGAAAATATCAAAAAAAATTATTAAATGAAAAAAAATCAAATAATTTAGCAAAACTGTGTTCACAATTTATTAGTGAATTAAATATACAATTGGAAAAATAAAATAATTATATATATTATAATGATGAAATTCTTAGACTCACTTGTCGGACCCTTGCACCAGAATTATTGCTACTACTTTTATGTTCTCGCACTTATCTTCTTAGTTACATTCCTCGCAGCAGTTTTCGGTTGCGTTTCAATGCTCTTCAAGAAGAAGGGAGCTAACCTTCAAACCATGTCAAACTGCCTCCTTTTGACTCTTAACTCACTCATTCTCTACCTCGTCAACAGATTGATGTACAACATGTGCCGCAACTCATTGAACTAAATTAAATTTATTATTATTTAACAATAAATTTAATAGCAATTATTTATCTAAGTATATATTATAAATAATGGCAAGTGATCGAAATGATGAATTGTACGGAAATATGCAAGCAGATGAAGCTGCTCTACTTCTTTCAACCAGGGGACTTCCTAATTATGAACATCTGGAAGATTGGGAAGCCAAGAGAGCGAAACTTAAAGAAAGAGGCGAGGGAATACTCGATGCTAGTGAGCATATGGCCAAATGGAAAGCCCAGCGTGATGAATTAGAAGAAATAGGAAATAATATAAAGCACGGTAAAAAAACTTGGTGGGATTTTGGAGAAAGAGCGAAATTTAAAAAACATAAACATTTTTTACAAGCTTTTATGTTTGCTTATGTCGCCACTGTTGCAAAAGATAACAAACATAGAACAGCAGGTTTCTTGAAAGTTTATTATTGGATTAGACTTGCAGGCATAAATAAAATACTAAAGGCCGAAAAAGCAGACCCTAAAGGAAGTAAAATCGATGATGATGACTACGATTACGAAATTAAAGATTTAAAAGCAATTTTTCAGAAGGAAGGTGAAGAAGAAAAATCGGATGATAAGCTTAGAAAGTTAGCAGACAATTATGGTAAAAATTTTCCTATTTTTAAAAATCCGACGGAGATCACTACCAACGAAACGAAACTGAAAAACAAATATTCAATTGATAAAAATACTCAACTAGTAATTACTATAAAAAAACGACCAACTGATAGTACTGAAATCTACGATGAAGACGGTAATTATTTATACGATGGGAATCTATATGACTTCAATAAATATTTGCATAAATCTTCCGTGAATGATGATGAGATAACGATCAGATTGGGGTGGAGCACCAATCAGAATGTGCAAGGAGAGCAAAAACGTATTAAAGAAAATTTCGATATTTTAACAAAATTTTTAAAAAGTATGTTTAGTAATAAAGGTGGCCGCAGAAAGTCCAGAAAGTCCAGAAAGTCCCACCGTGGTAGAAAGTCCAGAAAGGGAGGCCGCAGAAAGTCTAGAAAGGGAGGCCGCAGAAAGTCCAGAAAGGGAGGCCGCAGAAAGTCCAGAAAATCTAGAAGAGGAGGGTCGCGTAGACGTCGCAGAAGATAAAAAATATTTTTTTTTGTTTTAAAATATTTTTTAATTATATATGTCAGCCTCTAGTAAAACAAAAACTAAGAAAAAAAGTAAAACTCCAACGAATTCTTCTAGTAAAACAAAAACTAGAAAAAAAACTACAAAAAGAAGATCATCGTTGCAAATGCTATTAGATAGTCAAAAATCTAAATCTAGACATATAGAAAAAAATGCGTTTGGTATAGAGATAACTTATAATTCAAATGACGAATTAACAGGTATACGCCAAAAGAAACAACCATTATCTAATATTATTTGGTCTAGATATAACAGTTATTTAAATATACCGAATTTTAGGAGTCGTGTCTGGCGGAAAGTTCCAGATACAGCATATGTTATCTGCGTTCAATATAGAGATGGCAGAAATAATCCAGCAGATGTACAAATAGGTATAACTGGAACATGTAAAAAAGATTCAGAAAATTGGAAGGGGTGCATGGTGCGGGAAATAAAGGAAGAAACGGGGTTAGAACTAAAGCGAGTAAATAATAGTTCATTAAGACTAATTAAAGAGTTGGGAAGAAGCCGTGCAACACAGACATGGCATTGGCAATCCATAAATTCTAGAGATTTACATTTAGGGAGGGCTCCCAATAAAGATGAACGTGAAGATGACAGAGCTTTAAAAGTTGGTGCTATTATATGGACTGAAAATGTTAAAGTTTTTTTAAATAAAATAAAAATGTCTTTTCTTAAGGGTGGTTTAAATAGACTTTTGGACGACAATATAATTCAAATATTATGTGTTCCAAAACTATATATAACAAATAATTTATCGAGGGCAATGGGTCGGGGCCGCAAAAAACGGAAAACAAAGAAAAAGGGAAAAAGAAAAGGACGAAAAAACAATAAAACGAAACGAAGAAAGTATTAATAAATATATTTTAAAATATTTTTATTATATATATGCTTCCCGTTATTCCGAACAATAAAAAAAAGAAAAAAACTAGAAGAAGGAGACCCCAAAGAACACCAAAACATTCGACTTCCAAGGTTGATTTTTGGAAATCGAATTTAAGAGGTTCTACAATGAAAAGACCAAAATTCCCGAGTAATAAACCGCGAATAACCGACCATTACACTCCCCGGAATCCAAATATGCTTCAAAAAAAATTATTGTCAAAAAAGAAAGGAAAAATGCAAGGGCCGGGCATGAAAAGATTAACAGGTCCTAATGCAACACCTCGTTCTAGTGAAAGATGGCAAACATTTTTAAATCAAAAAACACCACGAAAAAAAGCTTCTCCGGGTGAAGAAAAAATTCAACAAGATATACAAATTGCAAGAAAATTGGATACAGCACATCAATTAAAATGTGCAAACGAACCCGAATATTATTTGAGTGAAAATTCTGAAAGCATAAATAAAATCCAAAATGAGATACAAAAGTTAAATAAATTACTAGAAAAAAATAAAAAAGATAAAGAAGGTTTAATAGTCGAAATGAAAGCAATGGCAAAAAAAAATAATGAATTAAAAGTTTCTGAAAAAGATTTAATGAGAGAACTAGCAAAATTTGAAAGTGAATTAAAGATCATTTTAAAACAACCAAAAAATGCTATATGTAAAGATAAATGGCCTAATTTAAGAAAACTTCATGCGAATACAGAGGGAAAGTATAAGAAGTTTGTTGAAGCTAGTATGTTGTTTCTAGAAGAAGATGAGGCTAGCGAAAGTAAAGGGAGTGGAAAACCCCATAAAAACGGCCGAAGAGGAAAAACTCGAAAAAAAATCCGAGGAAAAAGAAAAAATAAATCTAGAAAAAAATAGTATATATATATAAGTATGTCTCAACAACTTACTGGTAGAACTTTAAGTGATATTTTAAGAGAAAATGAAAAGAAGAATAGTGGAAAAACAAGTGAAAACCCGAAAAAAATTAAACGCCGAACTCGCCGCGGACGAACCGGTAGAAGCTTATCGCAGCTATTAAAAGGCGATACAGAAAAAAAGGCAAAAAAAGAAGTTAACAACAGATGGACTAGAAAAAAAACACAACCGAAAATATATAACCCTACTACGGATTGGGAATTGGATGCTCTTTTTGCTCCTATGCCGGGAATGACATTGAGGAAAGAGTATGATAGAAATCATGGCCGTTATAAAAAAGGATATTCAAATAGTTCCAATGTTAATAGAAAAGAGTTTTTAGATGATTACCAGTTGGTAAAAATGGACAAAATATTAAAGGATGCTATGGATGGCGTTGGTAAAAAGAAAAAAAGACCGAGAAAAAGGAGAAAAAAGAGAAAAAAGGCAAAAAAATCAAAAAGGGCAAAAAAATCAAAAAAGCAAATAAGGAAAAAAAATAGAAGAATATCTCGCAAACGTGATAAAAGATAAAATTATTTTAATGTTTAAGATAATTTTATATAGTACGTCTTTTTCTTGTTTTAATGGAAATATATCTTTTAGGTTTAATTTGTGATTTTCTTGTATGATTTTTTCTTTCTATTTTTTTTAAATAAGAATCATATTTTCGTCTAAGGCGTCTTTCTAGTTTTTTATATCCAATTGGGAGGCTAAATATATCTACGTCTATATGTCTCCATTCATAATACATATCTGCGGTTCCAGATGAACGAAGGCCCGGTATACCCACTGGTCCACCGACATTTGTTCCCATTGGTTTTGGTGCATCTCCCCAGTTAATGGAAAGAATAGCAAAACCCAATAATATATAACACCATCCTAAAAAGACATTGCCTTTTTTCCATTCTTTAAACCCCCTATTTAAAGCCTTCATTGTCTCTGAAATTGAGCCTTTATTATTTTGTATCTCCATCTCAATAATAGCTTTAACTCTTTCTAATGCTGCATCATTATCTAAATTTTTATATTCTAGGAATTTTAGCTCTAATCTATACATCCTTTTATTGAACCTGTTCCTAGTGAAAGTTCTTTTTAATGCATGTTTTCTATTTGATTTAGCTGTTCTTCTATTGGATGATATGGCAGATGTTCTATTTTTCGAGCCTTTGTGCTTATTTTTAAGGGTGCGTCTAGACATTAATATACATATAATTAGAAAAAACTATATAACAAAGTAATTATATCAATATCTTGACATTATATCGCTACGTCTGATAATTCACATAGTACGGATATCTTGACAAATAACGGATATCTTGACAAATAACGGATATCTTGACAAATAACGGATATCTTGACAAATAACGGA
>MDTC01063191.1_pt1 | contig 12551 bp, 9 predicted proteins | sample 811181 | NCBI WGS metagenome assembly MDTC01 (sample SAMN05326644, study PRJNA326480) | marine metagenome | isolation source: seawater | place: Pacific Ocean: North | collected 2011 | reverse complement strand
AGAAATATTCTTATTAAGAGAGGGGATTATATAGATGATTTAATACGCTCTCAATCGAAATTTCCTTCTCCATGTTTTCAAGGAAATAGGTATCAAGAGTTGCTTCTGATTAAAGCTTGCAATGCTGATGATATTAGAATGATTCTCACTGGATTCGATGGTGATTGTACTGTTTCTTATGGTATGGAGCTCATACAAATATTATTTGAACAAGGAAAAGTACATGAGGGTTTTGCACTTAATAAAAGGGTAAGAGAGAGAAAGAACTTGCCTGATAATTCTTTAAAAATATTTTACAATTATTTTTTTCTTAAATCCTTATCTCCGTTTTTACATTTAACTCTCAAAAAAATAAGAGGCTTAGATAAAATTAGCAATGGATTCATTAGTAATAATATTATTAATCACAACAGCTCTCTGGAGCGTATAAAAAGAGAAAGGGAATATATGTATGATACTAAGAATGGGCATAGAGATCTTCTTAATAGCAATCACTTTCAGAATAGTTTTGAATCACTTGATATAGACTATGCTCCAAATGGAATAGAAGAAAGACATCCTTTTTGTGATAAACGTCTAATGGAGCTATGTTTAAATATTCCGCCCAATCTGAAACTAAAAGATGGGTTAACAAGATATGTGCTTAGAGAGTCACTAAAAGATTACCTTCCTGATTCGGTAAGGTATAGAGCAACAAAATCAGATTTGAGTCCATACTTCTTCTATTCAGCAAAAGGTAAGGTTAAGAATTTTATTTCAAGACTTTTAGAAACAGATTCACAAATTAGCCACCTCTTAAATAGGCAAAAATTAAAAAATGCATTTAGTTCAAAGACTAGTCTTTCGAAAGAAGATATAACTTGGATCATAAACCTAATCCTTGTTGATGAATGGCTAAAAAAGAATATTGCATAAGTATCAAAGGTAAAAAAAATCTTGTACGAACCCTAATTTAGAGTTAATATCATCTCTTAAGAATTAATATGGACAAAAAATACACAAAGTGGGTAGAACCAGAAATAAAAAACCTTGGTGAGGCAAAAGACCTCATTAAAGGTCTTAATCCTGTTTTTGATGCAAAAAACAGTCTAGTTCCTCAGGATGAGTTCAACACAACAACTTCCTAAATATTTTTATCGAATACACAATAAAATTATTTCAATTGATTTTGATGTCCCTTTTTTGCCCAGATTAAAGACAAATATAAACCCTGATATTTCATTCATAGAAAATAGAGGTATTTTCAATTCTGATTTTGAGGATGGTTATATTTTAGATAAAGACAAGGGCTTCTACTCAAAGGCTGCACTTATTCAAACAAATCATACAAATGAAAAAACCATTGAATATTTCTTAAGTAGTGATTTAACTGATTATGATAGGTCATTTAAACTTCTATCTCACCCAATGGCTTTGTCATTGGTTCTTGGCAGAAGCTATGTATTACACTCAAGTGCAATTGAGATAGATAAAAAAGCCTATATTTTTATAGGTCCATCAGGAAGTGGTAAATCATTTATAGTAAATTCACTTTTAAAATATGGTAGGTTAATGACAGAAGATATTCTAAGTTGTGCATATGCAAATGAATCTTTTTTTGCTTCTCCAAGTATTCCTGTAATTAAATTACAACAAAATGAACTGATAAGTAATAGTAAAAATTTTAAAATAAATGGTGATACTAGGAACCGAAATGGTTGCATAGTGAAACATTTTGATCATGAAGGCACACCTGTAGAAATTGAGGCATGCTTTATTCTAAAAGAAAGTAAAAATCCTAATATATCAAAGTGTGATGAAATAGAAGCATATAAAAATCTATTTTTGAATTCATTTTGTGCACTACCTAAAAATAAATGTCCTGAATCAGAAAAAAGATTAATGTCTAATATTTCATTATTTATAAAAACTGTACCTACTTTTAAATATGAGAGAAAAAAAGACCATGATATGACTAATCTACTTAAGTTCCTTGGGCTATGAATTTCATACAAATGCAAGATTTTCTAAAAGAGTCTGATAAAAGGTTTCTTTGGTCTTTAGCTATTAATGAAGATAAGCAAGCAATTAAATACTTTGAAGAAAATACAGATCTAAAGAATATTATTAAATATTCAATTAGCAACCAAATTGAACATCATTTGTATGAATTCTTAAAAAAATATGACTTACTGAGCGCAATAGAAGAAGAGCACATTCATGCAATTAAAAGCTCAGTCGAGATAAAAGCTAAAAAAAGTATGATCACATATCATAAAGGACTAAAAGTCTTAAATGAATTTACTAAAGATAAAATTAATTATGTATCACTTAAGGGTTTTTCATACCTTGAATATAACAATACATTTGATAGGCCTATAAGAGATATCGACGTTCTTATTGATCACGGTGATATAGAGAGAGCAGTCAATATTGCTATGAAAAATGGATTTATGTTCAAAAATCATAAAAATTTTTCAAATAATATGATTTTAAATAATTCAGATATATATGATTTACCTGATTTAGTTGATGAAAATAATGTTTGCATGGAAATACATTACAAAATATTAAGAGATAGCAATTCTTCGACATGCAAATTATCTAAAGCTCTATTTGAGGATGTGAAGACTTTCTACTTTCATGGCTCTAACATTAAGACTTCAAGCTTAAGCAGCTGTCTTTCACATCTTGCATACCATGCCACAAAAAAAGGCAATTTTGATATTGGGCTCCGATCTATATTTGATTTAAAAGCACTTTCTAGATTTAGTTCAGAGGAAGATAAAATCAAGATTAAAAATATTTCATCTGAATGCCGATTTAGTAAAGAAAGTGAATTATTTCTTAGTATTATTGAAAGCAAAGATAAATCTTGTGGCAACAGAAAAACTTATCTTTTAAAAGAGCTTATTTTTTCACCAAATATAAACATCAAAATTCAAGAATTTTTTCTTAAAGAAAGTTTAATTCAAAAATTTAAGCATATTTTCACATTATTATTTGTAAACAAACATCATATCAAAAGAGAGTTTCAGTCAGAGACAACTTTTTTTATAAGTAGCTACTTTGCAAGATGGGCGAGGCAAATAAGACAATTTGGTAACTATATGTATCTGCTTATATTTAAAAAAGAATTATTTAAAAGAAGAGCAAAGTTAATCAAAGAATTTTATAAAGATTAAAAAAAACATATATAATTAACTCCTTACTATATTGGCTAATAAAATGACAGACAAAGCAACATTAGAAAACTTTTATTCTGCAACTAAAGAAAATGATGATATAGATTTAGGCAAGATTTTTAGATTCTTGCTTATGCAATCAAAATTAATTATCTCAATAGTGGTTGTGGCGTTTGCACTATCATTGCTTAACTATACCTTTTCAACAAAGAACTATAAGATTCAAAGTCTTCTTCAATATGAAGATTTTAATCAAAATATTTTTGATCCATCTAAATCCATTCAAATGGCATCTTCTGGTTCCTCATCAGATCTTTCGAATCTGACTACTCTATATGAATCTAGAACTAATTACCTCAAAGTTATTCAAAATTTGAACCTTAATTTAGAAATTGAGGATCTTAATGAAGGAGAGTTCATCGATATCAAAATAATGTCAGAGCGAAGTGATCCTATTGAAAGCCATAAACTTAAGTTTTCTTTTTCTGAAAATAATTATGCTTTATTAGACGAAGATTTAAATGAAATACAAAGATCTGCATATGGAGAAGAAGTTCTTTTTAATAAACTAAAAATATCTGTAATTTCAGCAAGCTTAAATGAGTATAGGCCGATAGAAATTAGCTTTAGAAACCCTGAAAGCATGTATAGTTCTTTCAAAACAAAGATGGTTGTGAATACAAATGCAGCAAGAAACTCATTTTTCAATAAAGAAGGTTTAATTACTGTTTCTTATGTAACTGATAATGTTCAAAAGGGTAAAGAAATCATCAATTATGCAAATGAAGTTTTTCTCAATCAAAGAATTTATGATGAAACAGAAAAATCAAGAAAAGCAATAGATTTTATTGATGAAAATATAGAATCATTAGAGCGTTCTGTAGAATTAAATAAATTAAAATTAAAACAATTCCGAGAAAAAAATAAATCAATTGATGTTAGCTTAGAGACTCAAGCTATTCTTCAGAAAATACAGGCTTTGGATGAATCTCTTAATTCGGTTGAAATTGAACTTTCTAGAGCTGAAGAACTATACACATCAAATAATCCAGTATATCTAAACCTGCTAAATGAAAAAAATTTAATTGAAAGGCAGAAAGAACTAGTTGTGTCCGAGATAGAGATGATGCCAAAAGAACAACAGGAATATATTGATTTATTTAATGAGTTGGAAGTATCTCAAGCTTTATTCGAGGAATTAGAGTCAAGAAGGTTAGGATTTTCAATATTAGAAGCAAGTACAATTGCTGACATTAGGGTTATTGATGAAGCTTATGTTCACAGCTTGGTCAGCCCACAGTTATTTACTGTATTAATCTTTACTGCTCTTGCTTTTATACTTGCTTGTATTATTGCATTTATTAGAGGTTTTAATTTTTTACCAATTTCAAATCCAGCTGAATTATTTGACAATAATATACATTTACCAATAATTGGAGTGATTCCTCAGATTAATGATTTTGAAAACGATGATGATCAGCTCAGGTTAAATACCGCTGTTGAATCGCTCATAGTCAACATAAATTCAATACAAAATAACCAGCCAGATAGAAACCTTCTAACAATTACAAGCCCATCGCCTGGTAATGGAAAATCAACTATTTCTAAGCAGCTTGCAGAAGGCTTTGCAAAAATAAACAAAAAAGTTTTACTTGTAGATAATGATTTAAAAAGAGGGAATATAAATGAAAGCTATGGCCTCAAAAGCATTTCTGAAAAAACATTTAATTCAATAAATGAATCGAATTTAATTGATTACTGTGTTAAAGATAATTTATATATTCTTCCTAGGGTTAAAGGTTTGACTAATTCTTTCCAGTTTCTCTATAGCCATAGCTACAAAGAAATGGTTAAATTTTTTAAAGAGCAATTTGATATAGTCATTTTTGACACTGGTCCAATATTGTCTGTAGCAGACTCCTCTATATTGATTGAACAAAGTGACTTTAATCTGTTAGTCACTAGGCATGGCATTAATAGAATAAATGAAATAAAACAGTCTATTGATAATTTCAAACAAATCAGTACAGATATCGATGGGATAATATACAATGCTTATGCAAAACCTAAAAGTTACTACGGTTATTATGGTATTTATGGGAACTATTCTTATCAATACTACGCGAATAAATATCTAGATGATGCTTATGAATATGAAAAGAGCGATTAGCATAATTATTATTCTTATTTTTATTAATGGGTGCAGCTTGTCTCCAGGCATGTATATGGAAACTCAATCTTCTTGGACAGATGAAACAGAATACGTTTATATAGACTCAATTAAGGAAAATGTTAAATTAACCAACATTTCAGAAACGCTAGATTCAACATATAAAAATAATTACGTATATAGAATTGGTGTTGGCGACCAGATTGCTGTAACTATTTGGGGTCTTCCAGATATATTTCCAGTAATCAATATTAATGCTGACCAAAATTTGAGAAGAGTTGATGGTAATGGCAATATATTTTTTCCATATGCTGGCTTAATTCAAGCTGAAGGAAAAACCCAAGACGAATTAAGAGAAGATTTGACATATAACTTATCAAACTATTTTACCGATCCACAATTAGACGTAACAATTGCAAGGTTTAATTCACAACAAGTTTTTGTTTTAGGTGAAGTTACAAAACCAAAAAAGATAAATATTACTGATATACCAATCAGTTTATCAAAGGCTATTGGTGAGTCATTCGGTTTAAACACTAATACAGCTGCAGCATCGGAAGTGTATATAATAAGACAAAATCAAGTTGGAGGAGATCCGTTGATTTTTCACGCTGACTTAAAAAACCCTTCAAGTTTTATTGCAGCAGGTAATTTCTATCTTACAAATAATGATATTGTGTATGTTAATGCTAGCGGAACAACTCGTTGGAACAAGGTCATTTCTCAATTTTTTCCCTTTTCATCGTTTCTTAACAGCATAGACAATCTAACAAGCGATTAAGAATATATTGTGTCAGCAAAAAAAAAATCATTTTGTATTGTTTGTATAGCAAATTATTGCAGAAGCCCAGTAGCTGAAAACCTTCTTAAGAAAAGGTTTGGAGATGAGTATGAGTTTCTTTCTGCTGGCATTGAACCTATATCTCAGCCAAATATGGACATACGTTCATTAAATTTTTTAAAAGAAAAAAATGTAAATCATAATTTTCATATTCCAAAAAAAGTTAATAGAAAGATGTTAGATTATTTTGATATCTTTCTAGCAGTAGATTTTTTTGTTTTGAACCAATTAAATATTTCATATCCAAAATATAAAAAAAAGTTTCGCTTGTTAAATATGCAGTTTAGTGATGTAAATCTTACTGATCCATATCAATTTCAAGCTAATGAATATATAAAAATTATGAATAATATTAAATTTATAACTGAAAATATTAATTTAGAAGAAATGTGATGATGATCTAAAAACCTTATAGTTGAGATTCTTGATAGCATTTTGACATTATAAGCTTTTGTGCCTGACAACCTTTTCAATATAGCGCAACATTTTTAAAGCCAAAGTCTTACGATTAAATTTACTTGCAGCAAGAAAGCTACCATCTGCTAATTCATTATACAAATTCTTATCTTTTTTTATGTTTTGTATTGCTTTATAGAGACTGTTTGAATTTTCAGGAGGTATAACTACACCAGCTTTATGGGTTCTAATAATCTCTGTAGATTCGCCCTCAGGAACAGAAATAATAATTGGCAATTTCATCGCCATCGATTCAAAAATTTTTGAAGGAATAACTGTTGAAAATAATGGTGTATCTTTTAAAGAAATTATTGAAATATTGCATAAACTCCAGATTTTTTGCATATTTTCTTTTGGCTGCCTGGGTATAAATACTACATTTGATAGGTCTCTTTTTTCAACTAATTTTTCTATTCGCAATCTATCTGCTCCTGCACCCGCGAATAATATTCTTATATTATCATCAGATTTAAGCAGTTCGGCTGCCTCAATAATGTTGTGTAAAGAATGAGCCAAACCATGTGTACCTATATATCCTGCTACAAACTTATTTCTTAATTGGAATTTTTCAGAAAATTCCGGGTCTTTTTCTGGCAAAGGGTTATATTTTGATAAATCAACGCCATTGAGAATGACTTTAATTTTATTCTCTGATACTCCTCTATTTTGAATCTCTGATTTAAAACTGTGAGTTACAGAAATTATCAAATCTGCTTGACGGTATAAAAATAATTCTAGCCTCTCTAAAATATCTATAATCCATGTTTGTTTAATTGCGCCAACAGCACTTATTGAAGCAGGCCAAATATCACGCAATTCAAATATAAAAGGAACGCGCTTAAATTTAGCCAAGGCCCAAGCTGATATAACTGTAAAAAATTGAGGTGAGGTTCCAATGACAACATCAACCTGTCGTGTAAATAAGCCAAAAAGGAAACTCGATAACATAAAAGAAATAAAATCAACTGTTCGCCTTATCAAGCCTTCATTAGCAGTGATATATGTTTTTACTCTCCAAACATCTATTCCTTCTATTTTCTGCTTGGATAACCAATTATTTTTATAACCCTTGTATAGTTTGCCTTCTGGAAAATTTGGTGCACAGGTAATAACTGTTACCTTATGACCCTTTTTAACCCACTCATAAGCATGTTCAAAAGTTCTTGTTGCAGGTGCATTGCCCTCGGGAGGAAAATTGTCAGTTAAAAAAAGTATATGCATATCAGTTATTGGACCAGGTAAATTCAATATCTAAGTGGTTTTTATTAAATTCTAACAACAGCATTTTATTAGATGCCTCTGCACCAAACTCGGGGTGCCAAAATGAATCGTTAATTGAAGCAGACTTTCCTTCCAGATTGCTATGTAAAACAAACTCTTTTCCTTCAATTTTCAACAAATTATCTTCAAAGCTTATTATTAAATCAGGGTTAAAATAAAAAAGTGATTTTGCATACTTGAATGTTCCTTGTAGTGAATCAGAAATAACTAAACTATTTTTATTTAAAGTTAATTTTCGCGTATGAATGCAACCGCTAAATAATGACTTATAACCATTATGAGCTGCAAGCAATTCAATGCTACGATCATTTTTTAGTTCGGCATGTCTGGTAATTATCTCTGCTCGATTGGCAACTCTAAACCCACTCCATACCTGTGATGAGTCTTTATTATCTACTTCCACTGTATTGTGAGCAGCTGTCTTTCTCTGACTAAGACGCTTTTGGCTCAAACCATATTCTGAAATGCCAGAATTTACAAATACTCGCTGAGTGCCAATGGATAATTCAAAAGACAATGTATCTGCATGAGCATGGCCTGGAATATAATCAGGTCCAACTGGTGATGCATCAAATATTAGCTTTTTTCCCGATACTATGGCACAAATATAACCACTATCGGCATTATTAATAATTTGAGAATTTTTGAGATCAAGTGAGTTAATTTCAAAGCCCAATTTTTTAGCATAAGTTTCAATTTTTACTTTTGTTGGAGAAATTCCGTCCACTGAATCATTAAAGAATGCTACGCCTCCATCAGGGTGTGCGATTGTTTCCATAAAAGTTAGCATTTTAGGGATATACTTTTCTAGCAGAAACACTAACTTGTTCGATAGTTGAGTCGGGTAGGCCCTACTTAGATTGTACATATCCAGCATATCAACTAGCATCAAGGAATGATACATTGGGCTAAGTTCAAAATTTGCGCCATCCTCAAGAATCTGTTCAGGAATTTCAGAAATTAATCCTTTTTCTGCAATACTTAACCAGTTTGCATTATTAAAAATCACGCCAGCAAATAACAAGGCTTTTAAGTTAACAAAGTAGTGATTGCCTAATAAGTGCTTTTCCAGATCATTAGATAAAAAACTTGTCTGTGCGAATAAGCTATTGAATAGTCTTTCATCTAATTCTAGGCCACCAAGCCATGCTTTTATAAAGTTTACAATCCGCAAAGATGTTGGGTAAGGCTCCCAACCATTACCGTATCCAACTGGATTTTGATTAACCCAATTTTGCAATAATTCTAAATGAAAATTGCGCTTTTCTGCAGCATCAGTGGAAAGAAGATCTTCAAAATAATGTAAGTTATAAACCCATAATTTACTGGGTGCTTCATTATTCCAGTCAGCTGGAAAATCAAGTTTCTTAGCATGGTTTAAGAAACATGCATTTAATTGAATATCAATTTTGCTGTCATAAAGTGGCAGATGCTCCCATGTTTCTGAACGGTTAGGCTTTAATCCTTGAAAACTTTCCGTAACTTTTGGCTTGATTAATTTTCGCTCTAATCTGAAGTATATTTGCTGCCACTTCAGATATCTCAAAGTATTGAATAGTAGAAAAAGCTTCTTCATTTGGTGCAGCTAAAATAACCTTAGACTGATTTAATCATTTATTTTCTCAACAATTCTGCAATATCCACAGAAACTCGCGCCACCTCAAAAATTTCATTTTGTGGAATCGGGTTTTTCTTCCCTTCTCTTACACACTTCATAAAAGCATCCACACATTTTTTCTGCCCCTTATCCTGTGACCAAGTATTCATCTTGTTAAAGCCCTTCCATCCAAAACCACGTAGTTTTCGGAAATTATCAAGTTGGAGTACCGCATCATCACAAAAAACCTCTATACGCTCTTTGGGGAATGACTTTCCTCCATTAGCAAAATAATGAATAGAACCAACAGAACCATCCTCAAAGCTCATTGATATTAAAGCCTTATCTTCGGTTACTTCAACAAAATCATTTTCACCCATTTTTACAGCATTAAAGGATTTTATTTTCGATCCAGCTAAAAAGCGCATTAAATCAATATAGTGACATGCTTCACCAATAATACGGCCGCCGCCTATTTCAGCATCCTGTGTCCAATGCTCTTTTGGTATTTCACCTGCACTCATTGTCATGATGAAGGTTTTTGGTGAAGGCTTAGCATCAAGAAGACTTTTAATTTTCTGTATATGTGGTGAAAAACGTCGGTTATATCCAACCATTACCATAGACTTGAATTTTTTGTGAGAAGCTTCAATTTTATCAATTTCATCGTGAGTAAGAGCCAATGGTTTCTCTACAAAAACATTTTTACCCGCTTCTAAAGCCTTGACAGTTTGAGATGCATGTAGATTATGCTGTGTGGCAATGACAACAGAATCAACGGCATCATCTAGTGCCTGCTCAATATTGGTAGAAGCTTTTAGAAAACCATTTTTTTTACCATGATGAACTGCACTCATACCTCCCTTTGTTACCAAAGTAATCAAATTTGCTCCTGCACTTCTAAATTCTGGAATGAGAATTCTTGATGCGTAATTGCCACCACCAATGAATGAAATATTCCCTTTCTGTCCCTGAAAATTTTTATTTTCACTTAATTCTACTGTATTAGTGGATAGCAATTTCTTGGAATCATTTGAATAATTAAGCATAATGCCTAAAGAAGCTGAATCATCAAGCTGCTCATAAGCTTTTGCAGCATCATCAATTTTAAAGCGATGACTTATTAATTGCTTAACATTAATAGAACCTGAAGCCATCAAATCTAAAACGGCTTCAAAATTTCGTTGTTCTGTCCATCGTACAAATCCATAAGGATAATCTATCCCTTTTGCCTCATAAATATCATCATAGCGACCTGGACCATAAGAACATGAAACTTGAAAAGTTAGTTCTTTTTCATAAAAGTCAGCTCTATTGAGTTTAAGACCTACTACTCCCACTAGAACTATTTGACCTCTTTTCCTACACATAGTTGCTGCTTGATGAACAACATCATTGCTCTTTGAACTAGCTGTAATTATTACAGCGTCAACACCTTGACCACGTGAAAAAGCCTCAGCCATAGTTATAGGATCTTCATCTTTTGATAGAACAACTACCTCAGCGCCAAATTGCTTAGCAAGCTCACACTTTGTAGAATCAAAATCCACTGCAAGCACCCTGCATCCATTAGCTTTTAAAATCTGAACAGCAAGTAGACCAATTAAACCAAGCCCTATAACTACAATTGTTTCACCAATAGTTGGGCTTACAAGCCGAATTCCTTGCATGGCAATTGCACCCAAAATGGTAAATGCTGCAGTCTCATCATCAACATTGTCAGGAATAGAAGCTATAAGATTTTTAGGAACACAAACAACTTCAGCATGATAGCCATTTGAAACAACTCTTGTACCATTTTTGAATTTTGTATCACTCCCATCATGAACAATCCCTACATTACAATATCCTAATGGTAATGGTTGATCTAATTTTGAACTTATTGCATCCACTGTGGAGATAAGACCATCGGTCTTTATCTTTTCAATTGCCATCTTAACTTTATCTGGCTGCTGCAATGCTTTTTCTATAACATTAGCTTTACCAAAATCTACAAGCATTCTTTCAGTGCCTGATGAAACAAGAGTTTTAGATGTATTAATTAAAATATGTCCTTTCTTACTTTGAGGACATGGAACGTTTTCAACTATTGTGTTTCCGTTGCTTAAATTTTGTAAAATTTGCTTCATTCTTAAACTAAAAGTACTCGATTACTATAACTTATGTTTATTCTAAATTATTATTGGCATTTTTCTTAGCAAGTTTTAATCTCGTTGATTTCTAATCAAACTAGACAATCCGCCATTATATATAGATTGATAAATCAACAATACTATCCAGAAGTCAATTCTACCAGCCATGCCCTCTATGGATATGGCCAGCATTAATGAGAAGGATAAAAAAATGTATTTAATTCTGTGGGAGATTATCAAACTTAAAAAAGCAAGTGTTCCAATAATTCCAAATGAATAAAAAACATACAAAAAAGTATTTACAAAAAAAACAAAGTCATCACCTTTAAGAAAACTAACATCTACTCCAAAGAAGGATATATTTTCATAAAAATAAGAGAAAGGATTTAAAATTCTTGTTAAGTATGAACCCCCACCTTGATTTTCAACTATAAAAAAAAGCCTATCGAAAAGAAAGGGTGCATACGATAAAATAACGTAAATAATTGGTGGTATAAGCAAAAGTGTAACTAAAGCATTTACCTTCGATTTTGCATAAGTTGAAAAAAAAACTGATGAAAGTAGAAAGACTGAAACAATTAATATTGCATATGTAGAAGAGGATAATAGCAGTCCAAACCCTACAATCACCAATCCTCGATAATTTTTTAACTCGTTGAGTATATAAAGAGATGGTCCTACAAAAATTGCATACCATGAGGGCTCTCTAAAAAATCCTCCAACTCTTGCTGACTGAAGCCCTGATATTGCTCCTTCCATACTGTTACGTAAATCGTCAAATTCTCCAAAAGTTATATAAATGTTAGTTTGTAATATATAAAAAGCAAAAATTTGAAATATAACAAAACCTGAACAATAAACGCAAAAGACAAGATAAGCTTTAAATAATAGTTCTTTTTTAGATTGTTTT
>MDTC01210184.1_pt1 | contig 12552 bp, 20 predicted proteins | sample 811181 | NCBI WGS metagenome assembly MDTC01 (sample SAMN05326644, study PRJNA326480) | marine metagenome | isolation source: seawater | place: Pacific Ocean: North | collected 2011 | reverse complement strand
TCTTTTACTTCTTCGGGTGAAGAATTTCTCTTAATATTATCTTTATTTGTTGAATCACTTGGATTTTCAATAGTTGATGCATTCTGATTAGAACCTGTTAAATTATTATTAGTATTATTAGTATTATTAGTGTTATTAGTGTTATTAGTGTTATTAGTATTATTATTAGTATTTTCAAATTTTTCCTTTTTCAAATTCTCTTTTCTAATTATATTTCTTAATTTTTGTTCCTTTTTTAAATATTTTGAATTTTTATTTTTCATTTTTTCAACTATACTATTTTTTTTGCTAATTATTTTTTTCTTTTTATTCAAAAAATTTTCTTTTTTATTTGATTTTTTTTCGATTTTAATACTAATATCTTGTAATTTTTTACCAACATTTTCAATATATTTTGTATATGGTGCATTATCAGGATTAAGGTTTCTTTTTCCTTGAGGATTTTTAAGAGGTTTCCCCATATTTTTATTTATAACCTTATTCCAAGTAACATTTAACTTTTCAATATTTTTAAGGTCCCCTCTGGAATTATTCTGAAATCCTTCTAAATTAAATAATTTTGGAAATACCCTTGAGGTATCAACTAAAGTGCCTTTATCTTCAATATTATCTTTTTCTACAATTAAAGGATTGCATACAAAACCCTTCTTATCATAAGATTTTTTTGAAAAATGATAATATTTTAAATATTCTGAATAATTCTTGAATACTTTTTCAACCTTATCATTTTTCCATAAGGTTAAATTTCCATTATTATAAACCAATTTTTCAGGACATAAGTTTGTAGAAATAAATGATTCTTTAGTTTTTAAATTTGAAATTGTATAAATTATTAAAATAACTATAAAGATACCTAAAGCTAAAAATTTCATTTATAATATCTTTACATTATTTTTTTAAATTTATTAATTATAAATTAACTATATATATATAAATGGTTTCACCTAAAGAAGAAGGAATGTATAAGAATTCAGAACATATTGTAAAATTAAATTATAATGATTTTACTAGAAAAAATAATAAAGTATTTTTTAAAAATAAAAAGAAATTTGAGAAATACAAGGGTAAAAAAGGTTTTGTAAAAGTTTATGCAGAATGGTGTGGTCATTGTCATGAAGTAAAAGATGTAATAGTAGAAATTTCAAAATTATTACATAAAGATGATATTACAATTTTTGTAATAGATTATGCAAATATACCAACAAATAAACAAGATAAATTTGTAAAAACAACAGGTGTAAATTCATTTCCGTCTTTTTTTACGGTGAATAATTTACAATTAGAAAAAAAAGAAATTAATGATAGAAGTCAAGAAGGTTTTTTATATGTAATTAAAAAAATGTCAGGTGGAAAACATAAAAAAAGAAGTAAAGTTAAAAGAAAAAAAATGAAAAGTAAAGTTAAAAAAAAGTCTAAAAACAAAAAAAAGAAATAAATAATTAAATTTAATTTAATTTAATTATTTTAATTTAATTATGAAAAATCAGCAAAAGTAGAACTTGATTCATTTAAAGCAACTGGTTCATTGGCAAATCCCTCTGTATTATTTTCAGGAGCTAATGAATTATCTTTAATTACATCAAAATTTTCTTCATCCCCGTGATTATTTACAATAAATGATTCTTCATCACCAGTAAATTCTTCATCACCATGATTGTTAACAATAAATGATTCTTCATCACCAGTAAATTCTTCATCACCATGATTGTTAACAATAAATGATTCATCACCCTGTGCAAATTCTTCACCCAGACTTGGAACTTTAAAATCTTCTTCATCACCATCTCCATAAAATGATTCAACTTCATCGCCGGACTCTACTGCATTAAAAGTTATATAACCTGATAGACTAACCATTAAGTAAAATAATATTGCAAATGAAATTGAATATGTAAAATCTAACTGACCACCACCCTGGTAAATTAAAACTGCTAACATTAACACTTGCCATATTGATGTTTTAGATACAGATTTAAACCAGTCTGGTGCCTGTTGGAACCCTCCCAAAGAACCTATAGCAGTTGCTAAAGCAAAAGTATGATTATGTTTCCCAAACATTATATAATATATAAATATAAAAATTCTAAGTAATATATTACTATGAATGTTTATTATACAAAAAAATCTAAAATCCATGGAATAGGTATTTTTTTAAGAAAACAAATTAATATAAATAAATTAATTGGAGTAGGAATTTATTATAATTTTTTAAATATACCATTTGTTACTAAAAAATTTGGGTCATTAATTAATCATTCAAAAGAACCAAATTGTTATTTAAAATATGATTTTAAAAAAAATATTTATAATGTATATTCATTAAAAATAATTAAAAAAGATGAAGAAATAACTTTAAATTATAATGATCTTCCCTGGTTTTGTTGTGGCCCTGATTCTAATTGGAAGAATTAATTACGACTCCTTAATTCTTTAATTAATAAAACTAAAATAAGAATACAAAAAATAAAAGTAAGTAAAAAAATCGAAGCACTCAAAACTATATATGGATATAGCCTTTTAAATGTATAATAGATTAGAGGATCTATAATTTTTCTCTCTATTTTTTCTTTATTATCTTTTTTATTAACTTCTACAATTACTTTTTCTATAATGTTTTTGGCAAAATTAGGAATATTCATTTATTATAATTATATAAAAATATATTTTCTTAAAAACAATATGACCAAATTCAAAAAAATTAGAAATAGTAAATATGGTTCCTTATTTAAATTAAACAATACTAAAAATTTTACAATTCAAAATATAAATACACTTTTTGGTGTAGAGAAAAATTATAATAAAAATATAATTAAATGGACCATAAGTTATTTTGACAAAAATATAATTGAAGAAATAGAAGAAGAAATTTTAAATATTTACAATTTGGAAAATAAATCCAATTTTGAATTAAAAAGTAAATTAGATTTAAGAAAAAATTACAAACCTTTACTCATTAGTTCTTTGGATAGAAAAATATATGATATTTTACAACATGATGAAGGTGAAATTGTTAATAATGATTCTGTTTTTAAAAATAAAAATTACCAAGTTGATTTTATGGTGAATTATTTTTCAATAAGTAAAAATTTTTTACATGTAAAAATAGAAATTAAAAAAATTAGAAATGCGTAAATAATGAAAATTCAATTTATTGTAAATATTTATATGGCTGAACATTTTTTTAATTATATAGAACCAGAAAAAATTAACGAATTAAATTTAGAATTTGATGCTCCAGTTCAAACAGAAAAAGGAACATTTGTTTCAAAATTAACAAATCCAATACAATTTTATTTTCCTAAATCTGAAATATTAGGAATTTTTGAAGATAAACTTAAAACTGTATCAATTAAATATCTAATTGACGATGAAGATAATTATGAATTTTTAAATTTTTTGGACAATTTGGATAGTTTTTGTGTGAATGCATCTTCAAAAAACTCTAAAAAATGGTTTAATGGAAATCAGATTTCTGAAGAAAAATTAGCTAATCGATATGTTAGATTATATAATGTTGAAGATGATGAAAATGAAAGTGAAAGTGAAAATGATGATGATAATGATAGTAAAGATAAAGGTAGTTCAGAAATTTTGGTAATTAATATCAATTTGGATAAACACGATAAAAATTTAATGAATAATGTTTATAACTATAATGATGATGATGATTTAGATTTGGTTGTTGAATTTACAGGTATTGAATTTTATAGAGGTGATTTTAAATGGAATCTTTATCTAAAAGATATCGTTCATGTAGAAAATAGTTCTTCAGAAGAGGAAGATAATTTTGATTTTAATTCTATGATAAAACCTGTAGAAAATGATAAAATTTCAGAAACAGAAATAAATGAACTAGCAAATACTGATTCTTTAGAAAATGATTTAAATAAAAATACAGTAATAGAATTAGAATCAATAATTTCTAACAAAAAATTAGAAAAACAAAAATATTTAGTTAATGCTGAAAGGGCGAAGGAAGCAGCTGATGATTTAAAATCTGAAGCAGATAAAGTTGAAGAAGAAATATCACAATATACTGATAGATTAAAAGAGATCTCTAAAAGTCTTTAATTATTTTATAAAAAAATTAATTATATAAATTAGTTATTAATTTTTTTAAAATTTACTATTAATTTTTTTAAAAAATATTTTATTAATATATTATATACTATGGATAGAAAATCATTAATGAAATTGGCGATGTTAGCCTTAGCTGCAATTGCACTATATTATGTTATGTCTGTATATTCCAACAAACAGGCTGTAGAAAGTTTTGACAATCATGGAGATGAATCATTTGTAGGAGACGAATCATTTACGGGAGGTGATGGAGATGAAGAATTCGATAACCATGAATCATTTACTAATGGAGATGGAGACGAAGCATTCGACGGGCATGAAAGTTTCGAAAATTATCAAGTTAATCCATCTGAACAAAATGCACAAGCTGTTTATTCAAGTGTTTCTAATGGAGATGGAGATGAATCACAAAATAACCAGTATCCTAAAGATTGTTTTCCAAAAGATCAATTAACTCCCGGAGAATTATTGCCTGGTGATGCTAATTCAAAATGGGCTCAATCAGTTCCTGCAGGACAGGGTGAATTGGGTGACCAAAATTTCTTGACAGCCGGTTATCATGTTGGTGTAAATACTGTTGGACAAACTCTTAGAAATGCAAATAGACAGTTAAGAAGTGAGCCACCTAATCCACAAATGAAGGTATCACCATGGTTACAGACAACAATTGACCCTGATGTTAATAGAAGACCTATGGAAATTGGTGGTTGTGAATAAATTATTTTTTTTTTTTAACATAATATATTAATTATGTCAAAAAATCATAGACATGTGCACATAAAAAATATAATTCAGGAATTTATAAAATTAGACCAAGTAATTAAAGAAAAAGAATTAAGTATTAAAAATTTTGAAAAAGAAATGAATATTAGAAATTTAAAAGAAAATAAATCAAAATTAGAAAATTATATCAAAAATTTTTTTATTGAAAATAAAATTAATAATAAAGTAAAAATAGGTAATGATATCCTAAAACTGGATATTTCTCAAAAAAAAGAATCATTATCTCAAAAATTTATCAAAAATGCTTTAGAAAATTATTTTATTGAAAAATATCCTGATCAAAAAAAGGATAAATGTATTGAAAAAGCAAATGAAATATTTAATTCTATTTTAGATTTAAGAAAAACAAAAGAAATTTCTTCACTTAAAAGATTAACAACATAGTTAAATAAATATATAATGGATACAGATTTAGATATTAAAGTAATTAGAACTTTTGAGGTTTTGTATGAACCAATAAAAACACATGTCCCTATTAATAAAAAACAAAATATAGAAAATAAAAAACAAAATATAGAAAATAACAAAGAAAATGAAAAAATCATGAAAGAAAAACCTATAAACGAAAAAAAAAATATTAATTTAGAAATTTCAAAAAAAAAAATTAGTGAAAATATAAATTATTCACATTTATATGATATTAGATTAAATCATTTATTTAAAAAAATTAAAGAAATAAAAAAAACAAATTCAGATATCGAATATCAAAATAATTTACAAAAATGGTATCAGGATAATAGAAACCAAATAAACTCTCTTTTTTCTCCAATAATTAAAAGTTATTATAATTTAGGTATTAAATTTAATAATTCTGAGCAAAATATTTATGACTATTTTATTGAATTTATATATGAAAAAACCTTATATTAAAGATAATTTAAATTATTATGATAATGACTTGGGCAAATATCATAAAAAATAATAATAACAAAAATAAAATTTTAAATTTGAATAAAGAATCATTAAAAGAAATAGATAAAAATGAAGTTTCTATAAAGCAAATTGATGAAATTGATTTTGATGATTATCAAATAGAAATAAATAATGAGTTTGATAAACAAAAGTCTATTGCAATATTTGATAAAATATTTGATGAATTAGAAGAACAAAAAACATATAATTATATTGCACTCAATTTAAATTGTTCTGATATTCTGGTATTTTTTGAATCATTTATTGATAAAGAAGGTTCTATTAAATTTAAAAAGGATGGACAAAAATATAGTTCTGATAATAGTGACTCAGAATATGAAGAATATTTAGAATATTATTAATTTAAATATTAATTTAATTAATATTTTAATTATGAAAATAGCATTATGTTTATTTGGATTATATTCCGGCACAAAACATAACAGATTAGTTGGTGATAAATATGGGGATTTTAAAATTAGCGAAAATTGGTATAATGGAGATTTAGGTATCAAGAACTTTTATGAACAACTCAATGTTGGAAATGAAATTGATTTTTTTGTTCATACATGGGATAAAAATTATAAAAATGAAATAATTAAGAAATGTAATCCTGTAAGATATATAATTGGGGACAATTATATTATTAAAAATAATAAATTAGGACTTTGTTCAAAATCAAAATTAGAAAATAGATTGTCTTGTTTTTATAGTAGATTTAAGGTTAATGAACTAAGAAAAAAATACCAAGAAGAAAATAAAATTGAATACGATTTTATAATTGTAAGTAGATTTGATTTGTTAATTTACGCAAATAATTTAGATAAATTAGAAAAAAATAAGTTATATACAGATTTTTACATGCCGCAAAAAATTAAATTTCCAAAATGTCTTAAAAAAGAACATACAAAAGATTTTTGGGATAAAAAATGGTATCCTGGTTCTATTTGGATATCTTCTAATTCAGATTACATAAATAAAATTTGTAATATTTTTGATTTTTTTGAAAAAGATTATGATAATTATATTAGTTATTTTCAAAATACCAAATTTTCACCCCATAAACAATATGGATTGTTTATTAAAAAACAATTAAAAGAAACAGATATTTTAGTTTTAAAACCTGATATTATTATGGTTTTTATTATAAGATATTATAAAGAGCATGTAAAATATTATGTTAAATATATGAAAAAGAGGAAAAAAAAAATTAAAGATAAAGTAAAATTTGAAAAATTTGTCAAAAATTATAATATATAGTATATATATTAATTATGGATGAACAGAATGGTGGGAATATGTTATTAAAAGGAATTTTAAATTTAGGATTACCATTGGGATTATCATACCTTGCAGTAACTTCATCGGAAAATGAAATTAATGCAGAAAAAAAAGAAATAGAAAAAGAAGATTTAAAATCTTATGATTTAAAATCTAATGATTTACCAGAAAAAAAATTAGATAAAAAACAAAAAGGAGGATTTGGTAGTAATTTATTATTAGAAAGTGCATTAGCTATAGTTCCTATGGCACTAATCAGCTTATCAGATTCAGATAATGAAAAAAATATAAAAGAAAAAGATTATCAAAAAGATGCTGAATCCGTATTAACCGAAGTTTCTTCTGATTCCTATAATAGTGAAATTTCAAATGAAAATCAAAATTCATATAATAAAGATAAATTTGATGTAGATATAAATTCAGAAAGTGAAAAAAAACAAAAAATGAACTATAATTTGTTTGGAGGTAATAATGAGTCTTTAAGTGAATCCATTTCAGGAAAAGAAGAAAACAAATTAAATGATGAAAATGATGAAAATATAAAAGTAATTAAAGTAGAAGAAACAAAAAATATTGATACCCAATCACAAACTGACAAAGACATGTCTGAATTAATGAAGGAGTATGAAGAAGGTGGTAAAGAATTAGCAAAATTACAAGAAGAAGTAAAACAAAAAGAAATTAATGATTTTGAAAATAAATGGTATAAAACTTTTCCAGATCAAAAGAAAAATTAAAAATATTATTATTAAATGCTATATTTAATAATAATTAATTTACAACTATTATATAATATGAATAATAAAGAAGATAATTTAAAAAATCCTGTTACAGAAAATGAATTGATAGAGGTTTTAGAAAATATTCCTCATTATCCTAAATGTAAGGTAAAAGAATTTTTTTTACATCATAAAAGTAAAGAATTTTTAAAATATTACAAAAAAGTCGATTCAAATCAACAATTTAATTCTTTACTTAAATTAGCAAAAATTGAATCTTCCGACCATTTAAATCAATATGGTAACAATATAACAAACAGATTACTTTCTTTAATTTGCAGAGATAATGATTTTTCTTATTATCAGTCAGTTTTACGAAAAATTTTGAAATCAAAAAATGATGATGAAGTTTATGATTTTTTAAAATTCAAAAATAAACAAACCTATAAAAAGTTTAAAAATAAAGATAAAGTTAAAGACCCAATATATAAAGATTTATATTGTAGCAGATCTGTATTATTTGGACAAATTTTTGGTTATCATTCAAGAAAAATTAAAGATGAACTAACAAATTATTTAGATATTGGTTGCGGGGATGGTAGAAAAACATTAGAATATGCTAATAATTTAGGAATTTCTGATCCTAAAAAAATTCATTGTGTAGAAATGCCATCATTCCAAGAGCAAGAAAATTGGTGGAAAAACTCTGATAAAAAATTTGAAATAAAAATAGTTAAACCTGATGAAAAATATCCATATCGTAAGGGAACTTTTTCAATTATTACTGCTTTTATGGTTTTACACCATGTAGAAAATTTAGATTTTAGTTTAAAAGAAATAAATAGAGTGTGTAAAAAAAATGGTTATTTTGTTATTAGAGAACATGATGTTTTTAATTATGCGGATTGGATGTTAGCTGACATAGAACATAATATGTGGACTGAAGTATGGGGCAAAAAAACGGATCGCTCTTTAAGAAAATACAATAAAGCTTATTACAAAAATTGGGTAGAGTGGGACGTTATTATGAATAGATTTGGTTTCGAATTAGTAAAGGGTGGATTTATAAGTTTTTCAATTAATTGGAATTTATCACCTACTAGAAGTTTTTATGGGATTTATCAAAAAATAAAAGATGTAAAATAAATTTAAAAAATAAAAATATTTATCAAATGATAAATATTATTGTTTAATTATTTTTTTATTTTACTTTTTTTGCCTTAATTTCATCATTCTGTATCTTAGAAAATCCAAAGAACCTTTCAAAACATTAACATCTTTTCCGTCTGGAACTCTTGTTGGTGCTTCAATTTCTTCTGGTTTCCTGTATTTGGGCCCAACTACATAAAATTTATTTTCAGTTCTGTTATGCCATATAGCATATAAACCATAATTCTCGGTAGTTTTATGTAAATAACAACCATCTTTACCAATCAATTGTTTAGTAATGTCAGGGTTTTTAGGAGCATAAGTCCAGGCACTAAAAAGTTGAACTCCAGAATCAGTTTCATCTTTAGCTTTAGATAATGTATTTTTGAAATATTCCACTGTGTTAGTAGAATTTGTTTCGTGTGATAAATTGTTGGTCCATTCATTCACATCTGATTCAAATTCTTCATAAGTCTTAGGCGTAAATTTGTAAAAAACTTTTTTAAGTTTTAATCCTGAATTTAGTTGAAGGTTATTAGATGTAGTTTCTTCTTCTGAAGTTTTGTTTTCAACCTGTGCAACAGGAACGTTAACCTCTGCTTCAGTATTAGAACTCATTTCAGTATTATCTGTTTTTATTTCTGTTTTTATTTCTGTTTTCTCTTCTATAATATCCATGTGTATAAAATTATAATTGATTTAATCTTTAAAATGAAATCAAATTTTTTATTTTTTTTTATTTTTAAACACCTAACCCACCGATACTAAAATTACCACTTCCCATTGAATAGAATATTATTCGCTGTAATTCTTTTCTGTTCTTTTTATTTTCAACCTTTCTTCTAGATTTTGGAGATAAAGGAACGCAAATTCTGCATATAGGGCATTTTCTCTCAAATTTAGGATTCATATTACATTTATTGCACCAAGAATGTTTGCATGGTGAAATGTAATATTGGTTACTTTTTTCCAAGCAAACAGGACATTCAATTACATCTAAATTATTAAGATGTTGATATGAACTATTTTTAATCATTGATATAATATAATAATTAAATTTTTATTTTAAATATAAACATTTAATATAAACATTTAATATAAAAATTTAATATACATAAAAATAATATATGAATTGTGCATTAAATAAAGTTTTTGAAATAAGTGATTTAAGAAGATATATTTTTAGTTTTTTAAGAAAAGAGCCAAAAGTAAAATGTTCTGAATGTAATTCTGTTTTAGTTTGGGATAAAAAAATTAATGATTTTATTTGCATCAAATTAGAAGTCCCTTTTTTTTATATAAAACCCGGTAATTATTGTTTAAATTGTTATTCACGAAAGACACAACTTAATTGTTCAATTAATTAATATTAAAAATCTTTGTATATATAAATGCCTGGATTTATTAAAAAAGATAATCAAGAAAATTTTTATGCAATTCAACCATTAGATGACCAATTAAATTTATTTATGTTAGTTTTCACAATGGGATTGTTTTTTATAATTAGAGACCATTTATAATAAAAATATATGAATAATTAAATTATTAAATTAATAAATTTATTAATTAAATTTATAATTTCACAAATTTATTTTTTTAAAAAATAAAATTCCATGAAATAGCTTGATATGAATATAATTTCCATCCACTTACTGAGTTATACACATTCTTATGTTTGTCAATTAAACCATTAAAGAAATCTTTTCTATTATTAAAACTTTCCCAAACACTAGGTAAATAAGTCATTCCTACCTTATTATTTATTTTATTGTAATATACATAACCTCTATTTTTTTTTTCATCTTCTAAATTATTTATATCAACTTTTTTCCAAAATTCGATTGGTTCTATGAGAGAAATCGATATTTTATATTTATTTTTTAATACATTTTTAAGAATATAATTATTAACAGGTCCATTGTTTCCCCACTTAGCAATCTTAACTGTATTGGATGCAGATTTAATACTATTTAAAATACTAGAATTTTCTGTTTCCCAAGCTCCAAAACATGAATAAGTTTGTTCTTGATTAGAATTTAATTTATAAATTGTTACAAATGAAGAACCGTGTATTTTATTAAGTGGAGACCAATGTAATCCCTTATTAGGTTTATTTTTATTTGATTTCAAAAAATTATTTACCCACATTAAATGAGGATACGCCAATAATTTATTTTTCAAAATATCTAGATGATGGTCATTATTAATAAAAGTATTTAATGATGCATATGTAACTCCTGAAAATTGTTTATTTTTTTGAAATTCATACCACCAATTTTCTTTTTGATCACTATCCGAATAACCTGCTAATATAACTTCTAAATTATTCTTATTAATCCATTCTTTGAATATTTTAATTGTATCTTTTCCACATGGTTCAACTTTATTTTTGACATTGTTTTTATTTAATATTTGATTATCATTCTGAAAAACTTGATACATATCTCTAGCGGGTTTTCCATAATTATGATGTGAAAAGTCAGTTGATGCCAAAACATAACCTTTTATATTTAACTTATTAAAATTAGAATTATGGTCTATAAATAAATCATTAATTTCTATTTTACTATCAATTAATTTAACTAATGATTTTATATTTTCTAAACTGTGCTCTTGAGTTGAATTAGGATTATGTTTAAACCATAAAATAGTTAATTTGTTATTTTTTTTATCATTTTTAATTGTTTCCAATATTTGCTTAATCGTTAAAGTTGCTAACAATCCACTGAATTCAAATCCTGCATGTGGAACTGTTGAACCCATTATTCTTAATTGTTGATTTGAATCTGAATAATTTTTAATTTTCAATCTATTCCAAATAAAATTTGTTTTTTTAAGCAAATTATCTAAATATTCTTTAGTTCCTAAAATTTTATGTGATACAATTTTGGAACCACCTATATAAAAAACGTAATTTTGTAATATTTTTTTACCTCTATTACTTTTAACATTTACGTTATCATTATTTTTTGGATCGTTGATAATTTTAAACATATTTAATATAAAGGGGTAAAAAAAAAATACATTCAGAACATTTACATTGCATGCTGCAACATATAATACAATGCGATAGTGAATGATTTATTCCTTTTGTCCAAATTTTAAAAGAAACAAATAATTTTAAATTATTTATTTTTTTTTTAAAATTTCTACTGTTCTTCCTATAGTTCCATCCTTTAATTCTACTTTATGACCTCTTGAATGATATTTCCTTTTAGTCAATACTCTTTTAACAATACCTTTCACTTTAACATTATTAGAATACGGTTTTATAATTATAATTATATTGTCACCTACCTTTGGCTGAGGTGGTGAATTACCTGGACTTTTCCTTTTATGAGGACTTCTTCTTTTCTTATGGGGACTTTTTCTTCTTCTTCTTTTTCTTCTTCCACTTTTTATACGTGTTCTTCTTCCTCCTCTTGAATTAAATACTATATTAATTGGTTTTACCATATGATATATCTCCAGAATTTATATTATATGATTTGATACATATTTAAAAATAGGGTCTTTTTTTAAATAAAGTGTATGTCCTAATATTTTCTTATGTTTATTGGGAAGAGTTTTATATAAAAATAAAATTATTTTTTTCATTCTTTCATTTTCAGATATATTAGAATAAGGA
>MDTC01010015.1_pt1 | contig 12553 bp, 16 predicted proteins | sample 811181 | NCBI WGS metagenome assembly MDTC01 (sample SAMN05326644, study PRJNA326480) | marine metagenome | isolation source: seawater | place: Pacific Ocean: North | collected 2011 | reverse complement strand
TCAAACTCTAACATTACTATCCAATAAACTCAGGCTCCTTAGCGTCCTTCGCCGGCAGAGTTTCTTCAAGTTGGGCATCAAAACCCAAATCATCTTTTTCATCCACACTTTCTTCATTACTTACTTCATTATTATCAGGAGAATTAAACATGTTCAAATAGTGCTGACTTACTTGTATAGCACCATTAAGAGAGGACAGTGTAGCTCGAAGTTGTTTAGCTTCGTTCTCCACTGCCTTCAATCTCTCTTGAACTTGCTTAGTATCTTTTTCTAAAAAACCCATTTGTGTTTCAATATCTTCGCGTTTTAACATATTATACCATTATATATTAAGGTTAATTAAGCAATACCATCCCAAAGTAAAATGTACTTAGTTACACCAGAAACGTTACATTTAATTGCACCATTAGCAGGAGCAGTATAAGAACCAGAAGTATTAGCTCCAGTAGTTAAGAATGGACCTACATTAGCACCAGCTGAAGCACCATAACCACCTACAGGTGCCATATCAAAAGCAAATGAAACGTTTTGTGAAGCACCGCCTGGTTTAACATCAAGACAAATAAATGCTGTTGGTGAAGCAGAAGGTGTAGCTGCACTATTTGCGTGCTCTGCAATAATACAATATGACTTACCTCCGAGAGTAGCTGTATCTGAACTATCAAAAGTATTAAGGTCAATAACGTGTTTACTTGCAGCACATACTTGCATACCACTACCGTGCCCAAAAGCAACGTTAGCATCATGAATCTTAGCTGTTGAAGTTGAAGCAATCATAGTTCCAACATTAGCGTCATTTACACCAGTTGCTTTAGCATCAACGGTAATATCTGATGTGATAACTTCGTTGAAAATATTAGTAGAAGAAGCAGCAATATTAGCTGTATGCAATGTCTTATGCACAATCTCTCTAGTACCTACTGCTGTGCCGGTAATTGTATGAGTAACATTACCTAAGAATGATTTAACTGTTAACTTTTTGTTAACGGGTGATCCTGAAGGATCGTCAATAATATGTAAAAGGTCTTCACTAGCAGCTTCTGATGCTGCAGTTAAAGCCGTTATCTTCTTATCAGCCATTTCTTATCTCCTTGCTGGCTTTTAGGTGGGACTCACCACCAGTTATAATCATGCTGAGGATCGCTCAACTTGCGAAGGGTCTTCCTCAGACATCCGAATATTTATCCTATTAAATTTAATCTTTGTAATTCTGTTATTAAAGTAGCAACAGTTGCACCAGTAAATGATGTAGAATTTATAGATTTAGGTGTGCCTCCGAAAAAACCTATTTTATTACCTGAGGCTCCTATTTGAGTATCTCCTACTATTCTTATTACTGTAGTATTAGCAGAAATATACATATCAGACTCTGTTCCATCTTCTACTGCTATATCTATCCCTGATTCTAATTGCAAATTACCTGTTTCAGAAAAATGACTTGTAAAGCTTCCATTATCAGGTACAGCATCTTCAATTACAATGCTCCCTTGGAAGTCAATTCTGGATTCCATTAATCCGACTACTTGCCATTTATCACCTACTTTATGACCTGAACTATTTGTAAAAGTAACGCTTATTCCATTTGCTAAGGTCTGTGAAGCAGTAGTAATTTCAACACCGGCTCCTGCTGATCCTGTTGATGTATTTCCGTCTTTATACCATTTAAAAGCGTCATTAGCTGTAGAATTAGCAGTAGTAAGTATTTCTAAATGCCATACTGCATTTTCTGCTAAATCTAAACTTCCAACCGTTATAGTAGCATCATCTAATTCACCTTTTAAAATTTCAGGCTGTAATACAGTAGGCTTATTACGTAGATTTAAATCTCTTGAAACATTAGTATCTGCTCTAGATTGTATTTTATTAGCAACACTTCTTGTAGTAGTATCTGTTGAAAGTGCTGATAATAAAGTATCTACTCTTATCTTTTTATTTACGGGATTACCTGTAGGATCATCTACTATGATTAATAGATCTTCTGCAGTAGGAGTGTCATGGGTACTTAACCCTGGTATTTTTTTATCTGCCATTAATTTTCTTCCAATTCAGGAACTTCAATCTCTTTAGATTCAGCTGTTTCTAGTAATGCTTTAAGTGCCTGTATAGCACCGTCAAAACTATGAATACCAATTTTTACATTCTCTATTTCTGCAGACAATTCACGAAGCCTTTGTTCTAATTCTGCTTTTTGTTGCGCATATGTCTGACTCTGTTGCATTATAGTTGCAACATTAACATTCTCAATATAATCCATAATCTATTTATAATAAAGTTTTAAACTCTTCCATTGATATAGTGTCAATATTTTTTATTGTTTTATCAAAACACCATTCTTCTTGTACATGGACAAAATTAACTTCAGGAAAATGATCTTCAAATATTACTTCAAAATTATGTACCCAACCTTTTGCTTTAACTGGCAAGGCATAACTTGGTGCATAACAATGTGTGTCTTTATATATATTGTTTACTCTCCCATCATTAATATCAAAATCAAATCCTACTAAATAAACTGTTTCAGGTTTTTCAAACTCACAACATAACCAAGTTGCAAGCAGTCCTGAATCTAATAATGGTATATGTTTTAAATCATCTACTATATCAACTTTATCATGCTCTGATATCCATGTAAACCAATAAACTGGATTTTCTGCCAAGCTCATTGTATGGCTATCATCATGAAATACTCTGCTTACTTCTTGCCCATAAAATGCAAATTTATAACCAGTATTTTTATTTTCAATTACTTCAATACCTGGTGTTACTGTTGATCTAAGAACTGGATACATTTCTGCATCCATTAACTGAAAGTTCCTAAACCAACAATGATACATTTTACAATATTGAGATTCAACAATCTCATGTAACATTTTATTATCAATACAAACTAAATGAGTTGGGTTCCAATCTCTATGTATTGCATTACATCCATAAGTCGTATGATCTAATAAAAGATTCAAATTTAAATTTTTACGACTTTCACCATTACCAAGAATAATATTCATATCATATTTTTAGTCTGCTTGTCCTGCTGGTTCTGCTGCTCTAGGAGAAGCATACGAATATGCATCACCTTGGCGTGTTATCTGTCCTGCCTCTACCATATCGTCCAACATCTTTTGTACTTTCATTGGACTAGCTTTTAATGCTCTAGCAATACTTGTTGCTGATGCAGGAGAATCATCTGTAGCAAATTCTGCACCTGCTGGTTCTCCATCTTGACTACCAAATGAGCTACCAATCATCTCTAAAATTTGATTTTGTAATAAAGCATCTTCATGCGACTCTGATAGCTTTTGTTTGAACTTACGTACAAAACTAACACCAGCACTTTCTTTCACATCTGGATCCATTTTTACCTTATTAGTTACTTTACCTGTTTCTTTTACTTTAAGATCATCTTCTTCTTCTTTTGCTTCCATTGCAGGATCAGGTTCTCCTTTTTTAGCAAGCATAGCTTTTGCTTTTTCGTAAGCAAGCTTTTTGATCTTCTCTTTGAAAACTTTACGTCTAGCGTCAATAGTTTCTTGACGTGTTTGGCCAAAAGGTACTCCAAGATCTTCGAGAGCGGCGCCTACTGCACTAATTACTTTACTACGAGTAGTAGACTGTGGTCCATCACTCTTAATAGATGGATCATCTACAGCTTTTGCAGCTTTTGCAGCTGCAGCTTTTTTCTTAGCTGCACGCTCTTTTTCTAATTCTTTTTGTCTCTTTTCCTGTTCTTTATTAGCAGCTTGTTGTTGTGCACCTCTATTAGCATCTGCTTTTTTATTAGCATCTTGCTTACCTTGATTCTGCATTGCAGCAGCTTTCTTAGCATTAGCTTGACGCTCTGCATCAGCTTTCTTTTCAGCTTCTGACTCTGCTTCTTTTACTTGTAAATCACTATCATCATTAATAAGCTCACCAGTTGCTTTTTCTAAGTCTTCTAACGCACACTCATCTGCTAATTTTTGTACTTCTGGAGATGGTGCTGAGATGTTACCTAATTTAGTAGCATATGCAAGAGCAACTAATCTGCGTTCTGGTGTTCTGATTAATCTTTCACCAATATCTTGCCAGGATAGACCATCTACTGCTCTTGTAAGAAAGTTTTTAGTCATCTCTGACATTAAAAAAGGATGAACATTTTCTGTTTTCATCTTCTTCATTACTCTATCAGCAATTTTTTGATCGTTCATCATAACCATCATTACTGATTGACGAGGTTCTTCTTGCATTTTATCTAAGTAAGAAGCTAAATCATCATACTTACCCTTTTTCATTAAGGAAGCAGCACCTTCAATAGCGATCTTATCTTTACCTCTAGTAACTCTAGCTAAAGCAGATGTTTCTTTTGCAATATCAACTACTTCATCAACTGTAGTATCTTCCATAGCTTTCGAAACTGCTTTTCTCTTTTTATGAAGATATTCATCTGAATCATCAGTATCTCCATCATTATCGATATCTTTATCTTTTCGATCTTTAAACTTTTTCTTTACAGCTTTTGGATCTACTTTATCAAGACCTTCACCATCATCTGACTGATCGTTAGATGCATCTTCTTCAACAGGAGGCTTACTTTTCATCTCCTTAATCATCTTGATATCTTCTTCTGTTATCGCCGTATAATTAGCGGGATAATATTTTGACCAATCCATTATTTGCTCCTGTTGGCAATAATTCTTGAAACTAATTTATTAACAGTTTCAGTTTGTTTAGTTTTCTTTGGCTTTAACTTCTCATTAGGAGTTAAGTCTACAGTATATTGTGTATATTTATCAGTACCATATTCTAAGGCTTTACCTTCCTTAGCTCTATTTTTATTAAACTCAAGTATTTGACTTAGTTTATCACTTACTGGTTTATCAATAGGTACTTCATTAACTGGTATTTTATCTAAGTGAACATTCATAAACGAATAATCAGCATCTTCACTAATCATTGTTATATATTCTGCGGTCTTCTTAGTATGCTCTTTAATACGATTTATTTCCCACATAGGTACTCTTCTTTGAGTTCCAAAAAGAGGAATAAACTTATCCCAGAATTCTTCTGACTCTACTAAAGCTCTTTTAAAATATTCTTTTTTAGACTTAGTATCTGCATGATGAAGTAGATATTCAAACATATTTTTAGTATCTGTATCAACGTGATATACTCTACCCTTATATTCAAACTTTTCCATACAGATAGATTCTTTAGCAGTAGGACTGGGTGGCTTCTTACCTGCTTCAGCTTTAGCTAAAATATCATCTACATCACTTACTCTATCTGCACCTGAATCTTTTGGCGCTGTTGATGATACAAATTTATTCATTGCTTTTTTAGGATTTTTCACAGAGTTCTTCATTTTAGGGATAGGTTTAGATAATTTATTTTCCATTTGAGCCTCAATTACTGCTAACTTCATGCCCTTTCTAATAGCTTGATATAATGAACGTTTATCCTTATCTGATAAAGTATCAGGTAGTCCGTTCTTAAAGCCATCAAAGTCTGAGTCAACAGCTAGAGCTCTTAATTTAGATGCAGACATTCCAGTTGCATCATCAGCATCTGGATCTCTTTCACCAGCACTTTCAATATCTATCTTTTTAAAATCATAAAAGCCGTGCGCTTTACCATCTACACCGTTATATTGAGGTAATAGCTTTTTAAATTGACCCACTCTATCACTACCTACAACCATTATTACATGCTCATATCCTTCATCATGCAATAAAGAGAGAACATGCATTGCAGTAGCAGGTTTTTGTGACGAGTATTTGAAAATGTCTTGACCTCTGGGCTTAAACATCTTCTTCATATACTTAATCTTTTCATCATAATCTAATGGATTCTTTTTTGCATCTTGTGATCCACTAGGAAAGATAAATGCATCTGCTCTGTTACGAGAAGCAACTTTAGATACTTTATTAATTAACAGTTCATGACCTATAGTAGGAGGATTAAACCTACCAAAGGAAAATACTGCTGTCTTTAATGAACCTTCTCGTAACTGAGTAAAAGTGATCACATTCCTCCTCTAATATCCCGTAAGTAAGCGTCTGATAGTTTTTTAGTGATTTGATCATCAGATAAATTTTCGAAACCTTTTACTTCTTCTTCTTTAGTTTCTTCTTTGGCAGCTTTTTCTGCTATTCTCATTACTGACTGCGCTAAATCACTATAGTCTCCTGAAAAGGGACCGCCACCGAAATAATCATGCTTTTTAGAACCAGACATTTTACTCCTATCTCATTCGTTTGGTTATTTTTACAATGTCAGCTTCCTTGACATTGAGTTTTATTGGAATCCTGCTAAACAACTTTACACTTCGTATTCTATCTTGCACATCTTGTGTAGAAAACTTTGGCTTAATGTATATAGATAATGGTTTTACTTTATCTAGGATAAGTTCATTATATCCATACGCTGTTTTATCATTCTGTAAAACCATAAAATACATTAAAGCTTGTTTATATTTACTCATTAGTTTTTCTGAGTAATCAATATAATCTTTTATAAGCTCTTGCTTCTGAGTATTACTTATTTCACCTTCTTCATATTCAGCTCCAAAGCTATTAAGTTTAGCCTCAATAAACTTTCTCATCTCATTAGCCATTTTAGATAATGCTGATTCATGCTCTGGATCTAAATCAGCATCTTCTATTGTATCATCATTTAACATAATATATCTTCTACCACCTTTTACCATACCGGAAAATATATCCATATTAAATTTGCCTGATACTCTACCTTTTAAGAGTACAAAAGCTTCAGTTGGATTATCATCTTCTATTGATCTACCAGCATCATCAAAAAAGGGATTACCAAAAGTATCTAAATGTGTAAATGTTGATACTTGACTTGACCTTCCTATTATCTTAGGTAATACATCTATAAGATTACCTATTGATAGAGCATGCATTGCATGTTGACTTGGTATATTAAAAACTCTTTCAACTGACTTCTGATTTAATATGAGAGGAGGACTTTCTTCGTCTCTGATAACCCTCTCCATTGAAGGAGCTTCAAATTCATAAAGAATATGATCATTAAAAGATAACATTATGCTTTCATAGAACCAGCTAATTTAGGATCTTTAATTGCATCCATATGCAGATCCATATAACTCGCTTCTGATTTTTTATGACCTAATTTATCTTCAATTATATCATATACCATATCAGTTAATCTTTGAGCAGATTCTATTTGATCTTTTTCTACCTCACCGCTTTTTTCTACTTCTTCTTCAATCTTAAATACATCATCGCTCAATCTTGCAATATCTTCTAAGTCTTTTTCATCATGATCCATTTTTGCATGCTTCTGAATAAACTTAACTGCAGAAGGGCACATATAATGATGAGTAGTTTGATATCCACCTACTTTTATTTCATCACCTTTAGCTTCGTTTACAAAATTAAGAAACCAAGCATACTCTCTAAGATCTTTATCTACTGTTCTTGCTTTTCCACCTTTAATGTAAGAATTAACTCTTGCCATTGCCCATTGATGTTGACCCATTCCAGGTCTATGCCCTGATGCATAAGCAGCTAAACCTCTCTTATAAACCTTTTTAAGATCGCCAAGAGGTTCACCTGATTCTTTTGCTTTTTTAGCTAAAGCTTTTGCATTTTCATTAAAAACTTCTTCATTTTTCTTTTCTCTAGCTTTACTAATGCCTCTAAACATTGCTAAGCGCTTTTTGACAGCTTCTGGACTCTTATCTACTTTATAACTAGAAGGTCTAGGCTTTGGAGTCGCTCTAGGTCTCGGTAATGATGTACCTTCTGAATATTGTGATTTTGGTGCGTCTTTCATTTTTCCTTGCTCTCTTTTCTTCATTATTTGCTTATCAAGCGCAGTAGGTTCAAAAGATTTAGGATTATCTGGATCCTTTGCATATCTTTTTTTATTTCTATCAAAAGCTTTCTTTTGCTTTACTTCGTCTTTACCACTAATACCTTTACCATATTGTGGTTGACTACTCTTATCTAAAGGTCCTTCTTCTAATGCGTCAGCTATAACGTTCTTAATAAAAGAACCTTTTCTTACTAAATCTGTATTACCAGATTTTTTACCTTTAGCAATTAATTTATTACCATCAGATTTGGTTATCTTTTTATCTGGAGATTTACCTAAATGTCTTTGTACTAATCTTTTGTATGAGCCAGGATTGCTTCCTAGCTTTTTCATTTTCTTACCAGCGATTACTGGTGCTTTCTCTTCTACCTCTTCACCCTGAGCTCTTTTAATTTGATCTGCAGTAGGAGCTCCTTTTTCACCTTTCTTTCTCATTCTTTCACCACGAGCTCTTTTTGCGTGTATATTAGCCCAAAGACCTTTACTTGCCATGTTCTGTTATCTCCAAAACTAGTTTTCCTGCGCCTTTTAAAACTCTATGCCATGTTTTAGCATCTATAACAAACTCGCCACCCTCATTCATTCCTACAGGTATACTTCTATCTACTTGAAAATACCATTGAGGGCCTGACTCTAATACTGTTACTGTTCTACTATAATAATCTCTATGCCAGACTAATTCTTCTTCTGGTACATCTTCCTCAAAAGTTCTAATGAACTTATTCTCATTTACATCTACATCAACGAAAGGTTTTACCACCATGATCCTGGATTATTTACACTTAAACCTAATGCTTTAGCATATCTTGGTAATCTACATGCCCAATATCCAGCTTTTGTCTTATCTTTTTTCTGATCACATTTATGTCTAGCTGCAAAACTTTTACGAGCTTCAGGATCATTAATCTTAGCTTTTAATCCTGTTGTATCACCCCAAGATACTTTTTTAACGTTACCTGAACTTGGATCTCTAACATATACATAATACTTTTTAGGTCCGCCTCTTTTAGGTTTACCTATTTCAACATCATCATCTTCCATCAAAGGTAAATCTAAAGGAAGTAATTCACCATTTACTTCAACAAACTCTCCAATATCAGTTGAAAGCATTTCTTTTTCAAAGCTTTCTTTTACTTCTATTTCACCTGATTTCCACATCCTCTTAGCTTCTCTATACAGCTCATAAAATTCATCTGTATAAGGTCTAAAAGTATTATCGCAGAAAGGTCTATTAGTCTCTATATGAAACTTAATAGCCTCTTTTATTAAGTGTTCGTTGAATGATTGCATTAATATTCTCTTTCTACTCTTGCATCAGTTACTTCTTCAATAGTATTCATAAGTTGATTTTGTAGAGGAGAACCTTGCCTTATACTTCTACCAAATTTACCAACATAATCTTCATATGCTTGCGCTAATTTATTTTTATGTCTATCAGGGCAAGCATCTAATACATTATAAAATACGTTAATAAATCTATCCATACCGCTTGCTTCTGCCATAAATGATTCTTTGAATTTCATTTAATATCCCATGCTTAGATCGCCAAAGGCGTTTTCGATATCTCTTTTACTTCTGCCGGTAGCTATAGCACCACCGTCTCCGGAATTATCATATGCTGCAAAAGTCTTTTTACTTAGTACAGCTTTCATAAATTTTTTATCATCACCTCTTTTATCAAACTCTACTTCAAAATCCAACAAATCGGACATTTGACCCATAAAGTCTTTTAAATTTGTACCTTTAATTTCATTATAGTGATCCATTTCGATAGGTTCAATCTGAAGATCGGCTGAAAAGAATTCTGTAGCATTTTCTACTGCTGCAACATAAGTATGTACACCTGCAGCTTCTGACATAAAAGTTTTATAAGTCTTCATTATTGATCCCAGTTTTTATCTGCGGTGAAATTTATTCTACTAAATTCCATCCTGTTTACTAATTTAAGACCTTTACCTGCATCAAAGGAATCAATTGCTACAAAACCTTCTGGCTTCGTTACTCTATAACCCGTTGGTGTTCTTATAAAGGTACTAGTCAAACCTTTTACTTCTTCTAACTTTTCTACAATATATAGTTTTATATTATTTATTAGTGCTATCAAACGAAATACTAGACCTATCTGAGCTTCATTACCGTTTAACTTTTTAAGATATTCATCAACGGTCATTTGTTTTCTCTGTCTACCTTTCTCAGATTTTAACTTAGCTACCTCTTTATCTAGTTTATCTTTAATAAACTTTATAGCCTCTCTTGCTGAGTTCTCATCTATAAAATCACCTGTTCTTACTTTTGAGTTTATAAATGTTTTAATATGAACTTTAAGAACTTTATCATCTCTAATACTATCTAAGAATCTACCATTTACTTTATTAAAGTCTTTTCCTAATTGAGATAACATGCTAGTTATTTTTTTAGCATCTGCCTCTGTAAATGTAGCTGTACCACTAACGTCATTGAAATCAGCATTAACAGCCCATACATCTTTATGTTTAGACCATTGATTAACATCAGCACCAAACTCTGCCTTTAAGTCAGTTAAGTCTTCTTGACCTGCTGTTCTATATGTTGTATGAAATACAATACCTACTTTAGCATTCATAATAGAACTTGCTAATTCAGTATTCAATGGTACTGCATATGTAATAGTATTAGGAGTAAAGGTTATATGTTTTACTCCATCTATAGTCTTTGTAGTTAATTCTTTTGAATCTGTCCAGAGTACATCACCTTGAAAAATATTACCTGGTATATTAAGCTTAGGTAAATGTTCTAATAGAGCTGACATTTTAGAGTGAAGAGGTCCTCCACTGAAATGCTCATCTACATCTGCTTGTGTAAAACAAGGTCTTCTCATTGACTTATAATCAACAAAGAACTTTCCGTTAGGATGTATACCAGCAACTACTGCAGGAGCTCCATCCCATTTAACTGTTATGTTAACTGCTTCTCTGTTATTACCAGCTAACATATCTCTAAGAGATCTAAGAAAGTTTATAGCACCTCTGGTACCGTTTACACCACCATTTAACACCTCATCTTCGAGATGCTCCATATGTAAATTTTTACCAGATGCTTCTGTTAGGAACTCTTTATAGAATTTCATAATGCTTTTACCCATTTCTTAAATGCTATACCAAAAGTAATATCTTTTCTATCTCTCATACCAAGATCTCTTTTATTAGCGAAGTATCTTTTTAGACCTTCTCTAGTTTGAGCTTTAATATCTTCTTTAAACTTATCTATTTTACGGACACTATTTACTTGTTGCAACCCTAGTAGCTCTCTTTGTTTAACTGAGAAGTTTTTTCTAGGAAAATTATTAATAGCAAAATCTAAAGCGCTCTTTAGTTCTTTTAGTTCTTGTATTTTTTCTATATCACCAGGTACGTCAGTTGAGATAGGTTCTGATTGAAAAGGTTTAGCTATAATTCTAGTAGAAGCTCCTCCTTCTTTTTGACCTCCACCTGCCCAGGTTAAGTGCCAATCTGAATCCCAGTTATTTCTATTTTTGAAGAAGTTCTCATGACTATCAAAGGAAATTGTAGCTCCAGTAGTTTTATTGAATAATGTTACCCAATCGAAGCCGTGAGACTCATATTGTTGATAAGCAGCTGAACACCAATGTTGTAGAAAGAGATTAGGATTAGTAAATCCATCTTTTACTACCTTATCAAATTTATATGCGGTAGTAATACCCATACTTGCATTACATACATCAGTATAAAGTTTTTCACAAGCTTTATCTGCTTCTCTTTGAGTTACTCCATGCTTTGCCATGTATAACTCTGTATACATTTTACTTGCTGCTGTTAAAGCTTTAGGCATTCTTGCTTTACCATTAACTATCATTAATGAATCAAGATCTTTTTCTTTTAGTTCTTTACCTACAGCTTTAAAAGCATCTTTGAAGACTTCTTTACCCATATTGAAAGATGAACTAGAGCCAAGATGACCTCCATCAGACTTCATCTCAATATTAAGTCCTCTTCCTAAATATGCATCACCTTTATCTTCTTCATCACCCTTAGCACCAGTATCTGTTGCCATAATAAAAAGTAATTCTCCTGGACCAATATTTGCATTATGGATTTTAGGAGTCCAGTTTACATACTCTGCATACATTTTAGCCATAACACCATAATTAGATGTAATATAATTTAGAGCGTTCTGTACTTTACCTTTGCTACCTTTTACTAACCCCTTAGCGTCAAACGATCCGCCTGCTAAAAACTCTCTTAATGCATCAAATTGTTCTTCTACAGTTTCACCGTACTTGTTAAAGTATGCTATTGTACCTCTTGTTACCTCATCCTTACCCATTGTGATTTTCTTTTTATCACATGCTTCATGGATCATTTTTTCCATGACGGGTACAGCCATAGCATTTATAGCTTTTAATAAATCTTCATCATTATCAATCTCGTCAATCATTTTCAAGACTTTATTTTTGAGAGCAGTATTAACTGCTTCATTTATCCAGTCTTTCATTCCAGCCCTTCTACGTTGCTTCTCACTAATGATGCGATCAACTATACGTTCGGCAGTAACATGAGATTTGAATTGCTTCATCTTAGCCTTTTACTTTATCCCCACTTGTATACTTGTCTATTACATCATTAATCTCTTTAGCCATTTTCTTTACATTATTGACTTCAGAACCCATTTGACCAAAATTTCTAACCGCTTTAAAGACTTTCATAAGTCTTTTTGAGGTCAT
>MDTC01141723.1_pt1 | contig 12554 bp, 10 predicted proteins | sample 811181 | NCBI WGS metagenome assembly MDTC01 (sample SAMN05326644, study PRJNA326480) | marine metagenome | isolation source: seawater | place: Pacific Ocean: North | collected 2011 | reverse complement strand
TTTAGCGAGTCGGGTTGGCTACGCCGCCCGGATCTTCGCCACGAAATTCTGCCTCGAGCAAGCGTGCCCCTTTCATAATGCCTTCCAGAGCATAATTCGCCTCATGGCAGGCATATTCGAAGACCTTGTTAGTGCTTCTAGGCCAGGCATACTCGCCGGTGAACGATGCCGTCCATGTTGTCGGGTCTTCCACGGTAAAACCGTAGATCAGTTTGTCTGCACTCTCCATACGAAAGCGCTCCGTCACTTTCATGTCTCTGGAACCTTGCGAGAATGCTGGTACGTCACGGAAGTTGGTGGTCTCGACCACCAGTGTATCGCCCTCCCCCCAGCCGATAGAATCGCCCAACCATTTGCGGATATTGTCGGGATCATGCTCTGCATTCATCCTGACGATGCGCGCCTCGTGCACCATTTCGACATGAATCAGTACTGTGTCCTCACTCTGCACGATGCGTTTGTGGTTGTTGTACAGCGCCGGCAACATGGGTGGTCCCCCGGTCGAACTGAAACCGATTAGACAGCGTTCGGAGAAGCCGCGTTGCTCCATGTTGTCGTAGGGCCCCGCCGCATCCAACCCGGCGTTCAGCCAATAGGCGGTGCCATCATTCTGGCCACCCTCGCGACGGATGGCATTCTCGCCCTCACTGAACCTGGCACGCAGTGCAGCACGCCGTTCATCGGTAGCAGGCGGCATTCGGCCGTTGGGCGGATCGATCAGGATCGATGTGCGCCACTGGCCATCGATCTGAAAGGCATCGGTGCCGTCATCGATAAAGAAGGCGTTGTAGCCGCCGACGTTACCATAAGCACCGGTGGAACCATCACCGCCTTGCGGTGGGGCAGACCGGTTCGGGTCGCTGTCCTGCTGGTCATCGATGTGGAACTGCAGTCGATCGGCGGCGATTACCGCCGCCTCATCGTTGGTCAGAAAGCGCTTGTCGCCAAATTCTCGCGGGCGCTGCATTGGCGTCAGCGTCGACACATCATAGGTGCCTGACAAATCCGGATGACCACTGGGCGTGCGGGGAATGTCTCCGTCCTGCGCTATTGCAAGTGGCGCTATCGCTAGTGGCGCTAACAGCAGGCCAGTGCAGGCCAGCACTTCGAGACAAATTCTTTTATTAGTGTGCATTTTCAACCTCCTTGGTGGGTCGATTAGCGTAGCAGCGGATATTGGCACGCCTCGCCATAGATTAACTCTTCCACGAACTCGACGCACCGAAAAAATGGGATCAGAGCATACTCTGATCCCGTTTATTCCAATTCTTATCTTTGTCTGGTGGCTGTGGCGCAAGAAGAAAACAGTTCAGTACGAACTTCCACTCCTTTTTCTGCCAGTAGTGCCTGATCTGCGCATGACACCTGGGTATGCCTTAGCTCGACAATATCTCCTGCCCCAATGCCCGGGTTTTCGAACAGTGCTCGTATATTGCTTAAATCAGGATTGAAACGGAGATCAAGCTGCATCAGGTTTGTTAATCCACTAAGTGCAGTTATGTCGGTTAGGTCGTTACCAGTAAGTTCGAGATACTGCAGAGTAGTGAGCCCGCGCAATGGGCTGAGATCAGTGAACGAGTTTGCGGCTAGTCGCAGTTCGATCAGAGATGTTAAACCACTTAATGGTGTCAGGTCGTTTATATCCTGAGTATGAATATTAAGATCCACCAGCTTGGTAAGTTTTGCCAACGGGCTAATGTCAGTAACGGCATTAGTAAATAGTACCCCTGTCGCACCCATATACGACCTGGGGTTTTGCCCCCCGATGAAGTCGCCGTGACGGTGCATCCGAAGTACTCTCAATTCAGTAAGCTCACTCAGGGGACTGATATCAGTCAAGGGATTCTCGGCGATACGCAAATCGACCAGCTTGGTCAAATCACGAAAGGGGCTGATGTCAGAAATCCAGTTTGTATGGAGGTTCAAATGTGTCAATTCGGTAAGTCCAGCAAGTGGGCTAATGTCAGAGAGGCCTCTATTGCTGAGAGCGAGGTTAGTTAAACCTGTGAGGTTCTGTATTCCTGATAGGTCATGAAATAAATGTTCAGTATCATCCCATTCTGGCGACCCTGAAACCGTTCTTCTCGCACCTGCACCGGAAGCACGCAGCGTGGTTAATTGCGCGGCTTGACCGCAGCTAAGGGCATCTCGTGGTCCGAGTGACAAAGCCTCACGCACCTCGATTTCCAGCACTGCATCTGCAAAGGTCACAATGTCAGAAGCAGCATGATCTCGACAGTTGTCAGCGGGTTGCAGTGTTTGTTGAGCCCAAGCCCCAGAGCAAAGAAAAAGTGAGAGCGCAGTTAAAGACAATCTTATAGGAAGGTGTTTCATATCAAGGGTCCTTTGTTAGACATCGTAAAAGTTAATCCTCAAATGCGGGAACGCGTAATAACACATAGGTAATATGGTCACCCTGTATCGTTAGATAGGCGTGAGGCGTTCTGGCAGGGATGTGTAGAACGTCGCCCGCAGCCACGGGAAATCTCGATCCGCCGTTGATCTCTGAACCGGGTACGTTCGATTGGCCGATCATTTCTCCTCCCACAAGAACTGTCCCTTGTCCACTTTGAACAAAAACGACGTCGATAATATTGTCATGCAGCTCCGGCCAACCATCACGATCACGTCGAATGAATCGAAGCCGATGCGAACTGCCACCAGCGCCATAGTCCGCGAGGGTCTCTCGAGAGGAGCCATCGCTGCGCATTCGAGCAACAATTGCCTCGTTCCTTTGTTCTAAGTTCGCGGCTCTCCATAAACCAAAGCCCGGCGGATCAAGCGCCGGGGCCTGTCCGTCTGGATTCTCCACGATCGCACCCCTGAATGCGGGGACCCTCACGAGGGCATACGTGATGTGTCCTCCATCTCCTACGAGGTAAGCATGCGGAATCCCCGCCGGTATGCGGAGCACGTCACCGGCCCCTACAGAATAGCGCGAACCACCTATGATTTCGGTCCCGAGGTCACCGGTGCGCCCTGACATTTGACCTCCGACAAGTATGGTTCCCTGGCCGCTTTGAATGTAAACGTAGTCCTCGATGTTATCGTGTTGCTCTGGCAAACCATCCCGATCCCGGCGAATGAACCGAAAGCGATGGGATCTGGTAGGAGTGAGGTAGTCAGCCAGAGTTTCTCGAGAAGATCCGTCTTCACGAATTGTCCTTCCAAGTTGGGCGTTTCGCTGCTCAAGCTCTAATGCACTCCAAAGGAGGAATCCCGGCTGGTCCACCGCAATATTTGTTGTTGGCAATCCAGTTTGAGCATCAGAAGGCACCAGCTGCTGGCATGCCTGTAGCAATGCAACAACGATGATAAGTGCGATCACCGGAAGCCTTATATTTCGAACGAAAGCGGCCGAGCGAATCATATAATCAGCCATCATGAAGTACCCTGTGTAAAGCAAGTAAAAAATGGGGTCAGAGTAAATATACAGTACTGCATATTTACTCTGACCCCGCCTATTCCGTGCCCATTTTCTTAAGCGAATTAGACCTTAAGTAGACTTCTTGGCAACTAACGGCAAGTTTCCTTGCGGTGTATTTAGATTACCGGTAAGCGTATTGCCTTCCAGTTTGAGAGATAGTTGACTAACTCCTCTCTGTGTTTGACGGGAAAACGATAGGGTATCTCCGACAAAACTAACATCAGACAACGGTAGAGTATTTTGTGGACCAACCCAGGTTCCGCCCAGTTCATCCCCGTTTTCAGTTATTGTGATGCTGATCGTGACACTCTGTCCCTGAAAATTCAGGTCGATATCCCACTTACCTACGATAGCGGAATTGTCAGCTGCGAATACGGCACTACTATTTAGAAGCAGGGATAATAGGGAAAGTTTTACAATATTTTTTAGCGTCATCAAAAATCTCCTTCAAATCTGTGTTTTCGGAATGCGCTTTGAGGCGCCTTGCTTAGCGGTATCTAGCATAAATCCTTTCTAGCTAGTAGCTGGCAGATTAGTCCGGGACATTTCGCCCCTGTTCAGCTCACTAAACTGGACAATGCTTGGGTTCGGAGATACCTTTTATTCTTCTTATACTTGTTTAGAACATGAAAGTGAAGATGAATACACACCTCTGAAGGAGATTTTTGATGACACTAAAAAGCATATTTCAACTGATTACAATTGTAGGGGTAAATATGCAATCATGGTCTGAACGAAATTTAGTAGGCGTGCTTTTTGCGTGCTTTGTGTTGCCTGGTGCGGTTCAGGCGCAGTCAGTCGACCGCCCTAATGTTGTCCTGATTCTTGCAGATGATCTTGGTTATACTGATATTTCTCCCTTCGGAAGCGAAATCAGGACGCCGAATATCGCGCAACTCGCTGCGCAAGGATTGTCGTTTACCAACTATCATACTGCGGCTAATTGCGCGCCAGCTCGTGCGATGCTTTTGACCGGAGTAGACAGTCACCGCAACGGCGTCCCAAATATCCCGGAATCCATTCCACCAGGGCAAATGGCATTTGATCACTATCAAGGTGTTCTTAACGACAAGGTCGTAACTCTAGCCAGTCTTCTGCAGACCAATGGCTACCACACCTATATGACTGGTAAATGGCATTTGGGACATACGCCGTCTCTATTACCTTCAGCACGCGGTTTCGATCGCACCATAACCATGGCCGACACTGGAGCGGATAACTGGGAGCAACGCACTTATCTGCCTATCTACGATCAAGTTAACTGGTATGCAGATGGAATGCCCCATACGTTGCCCGACGATTTCTACTCATCGGAATACTTTATCGACAAGACTATCGAGTTTATCGCTTCGAATGAGAACAGTGATCAACCTTTCTTTGCCTACATACCTTTCCAGGCTGTACATATACCAGTGCAAGCGCCGAAAGAGTATTCAGATAAATATGCCGGTGTCTACGATGAGGGCTGGACTGTTATGCGCGAGAAGCGACGGCAGGCGGCTATTGCCGCCGGCGTTATTCCTGCTGAATCTCAGATGACGGTGACTCCTGGCACTCAGGACTGGAACGGGATGACAGATGAGCAGAAACGTTACGACGCTCGTCGTATGGAAGTCTATGCCGGCATGGTGGACGCAATGGACACGCATATCGGGCGCTTGATGTCATACCTGGAAAGTATCGATGAGTATGACAACACAATCTTCATATTCACCTCCGATAACGGAGCGGCAAGTTCACCTTTGTTGGATTCCAACGGGAATTCTCCGCTCAAAGGATGGTTCGATCGGGTGGGATACAGCACAGACTATGAAACCCTGGGAGAAAAAGGCTCCTGGGTAGGGATCGGTCCAGGCAATGTCACGATCGCTGCTTCACCTTTGATCTACTACAAGTTTCACGCCAACGAAGGTGGTCTGCGTGTACCCCTGGTGATGTCAGGACCTGGCATTACGCAGCAGGGTGTATTGACTGATGAGTTCACATTTGTGACTGATCTTGCGCCCACTATTCTCAGCCTGGTTGGTATCAATGATCACGAAGGTAGCTGGAATGGTGAGACGGTTGAACCCATAGTCGGTTCAAAATTCGCTGATTATCTGGCGGGAACTACAGACCAGATCCATTCCCCCTCCGAACCCATTGGCTACGAGCTAGGGGGTAGTAGTGTACTATTTAAAGGCGATTACAAAATCGTGATCAATCGATTCGAACAGAACGAGACCGAGTGGCATTTGTTCAATATTAAGGAAGATCCAGGCGAGACGACCGACCTTATTAGTGAAATGCCTGAACTGTTCGCAGAAATGCTGTCAGATTATGAGCTCTGGGAAGAGGCTAACAATGTGTTGCCAATGCCTGAGGGTTACAATCGTGGGCGCGCCATTTTCAGAGGTGGATTCAATTAGTGATTCGGAATTAAATTGAAACTACTAACAACAATAATTCTACTCTGCTTTTCCGTTGCAGCTATTGCGCAAGAAAATAGGAGTGAAGCGCGCATTCTGTCTGTCTATCACGGACTCGATCCCATACCACCACGAGCCACTGCTTTATGTGGAATGCAGCCTGTTGGCGGTCAGGATGGAATGCCCGTTACCTTTTCGGTTCAGATAAATAGCGAAACAGTTTTTCCAACTGCCTTTGCGGTTGAAACCAGCTCTGGAGAGTTTGTCACTCCAGTGTGTGCAACGCTTCGACCTGCTATGGAGTTGCTCGAACAGCGCACAGTCCTTCTCATTGGACCTTTTAGTCCTGAGGATTCACTGCCGCTCAGTGTTGAAATTGTGGAACAACTCGAAGATATCGAAGGAAATTCACTTCTCGGCTTGAGAGGTGAGAAGGTGACACCCCTTGCAGCCGGGCCCAGTCTCGTATTTGCCGAGCGCTTTGGACCCAGCGCGTCAGGGCTCGAAGGGGAATGCCCCGAAGAAACCGCACAAGCCGTCTTGTTAACATGGGAAGGCGGGGTTACCGGACCTCAGGGCGCTGATCTTGCCGAGGCCCAGCGAACAGCTATGTCGGTCCTTCTTGAAAACGGTGACCGCGTGCACCCACTTATCCTCGGTGATGATGATCCAGATAATCATGTCATCGCATGCCTAGCCGAAACCAGCCCAGCGGTTTCAGTAAGCGTAATAGCAGGATTTTTTCATGATCCGGGTGATGACGCCAATCCCGCGACTAGTGTAGATGTGATTTAATTCTTTACACTTCTCTAAATAAGAAATCCTACAATTAAAATGGAGATCCCATGCATCCTCGCCGCTACTTGTCGATTCTGATTACACTGGTTTTGCAGTGTTCCCCCTTTATTAACGCTCACGCACAAACCACCCTGTCACCCACGGATCATTGCCGGGATTTTTCGGCGGATGCGATTGTCACTTTCGCCGATGCAGATCTGGCCGAAGTTGTTAATAACGCGTTGGGATTGGACGTGCAGGCGCCGCTGCGATGCCAACAAGCTGCTGAGCTAGAGCGACTTGCTGTTACCGCTACAAGCGAACGCGTTGTGTTTGGCGGCACCTTAAGGCCAGCAAGATCACCGTCCGAACAAGCTTTCGAGAGCCTGGATGGCATTCAGAATCTCACCGGCTTAACCGTGCTGACAATGTTCGACCGGCTCATTACCGACATCAGTCCGCTTCGCCAACTGACGAATCTCACCGATTTGGTCCTGCACACTAACTGGATCAGTGACATCGAACCTTTAAGTGAGCTGGTCAATCTCGAACGGCTCATTATCAGTGAAAATCCAATCTCTGATATTGGTCCATTGGCAGGGCTCACAAAACTTCGCCAATTGCACGTGCATGGCCTCTATCCAAATCAACTGAATTATTGGCTAGCTATGGATGATGGGCGCGACCCCGACGTAGTGTTTAATGGCATCAGCGACATCAGCCCGCTTGCCGGGCTCACGGAATTGCGCTTGCTACGGATTCATCTCAATGCCATTTCCGATATCAGCCCCCTAGCCAATCTCACTAACCTCATTCATTTACGACTATATGATAATCAAATTGAAGACATCAGCGCGCTTGCTGACCTGAATAAACTGGTTTTGTTGTGGGCCCACGGCAACCAGATAGAAGACATCAGTCCCCTGAGTGGCATGAGCGAAATGCAGCAACTCAGTCTGAATGACAATGGGATTTCCGACATTGGCGCCCTTGGGAATATGACCGAAATGGAGCATTTGTTTCTCAGCGACAACACTATTGAAGACATCGCCCCACTGCGACGATTACAAGCATTGGAAGTTCTGCGCCTTGAGAACAACGACATCACTGACGTGAGCGCTCTCACCGGGCTCAATCAACTCAGAGAACTAAGCCTGGCGCGAAACTGGTCGCTCTATGACGTGCAACCTTTACTGCGTAACGCGAGCATAGCAGAGGGCGACGAACTAGACCTGCGCTTCACCGCTGTGCGCTGTTCCGACATCGATGCATTCGCTAATCGGGGAGTTACTCTACTCAGAGTGACTACAGTAAATGGGTCTGGCTGCCCGGGCCGAAGGCTGGAAGATCCGTAGATCTGCCGAAGGGCCAACAAAGTTTAGCGACAAAATAAATCTGTCCCCTTTTCTTAGATTGCCCCGTGTGCTCGATAGGCAAGGAGGCGTTCCAAAATATTTTGACAGCTAATGATTCTTATCGGCGGCTTAGGATGGGGCGTTTCTCCAATGATACTTGAGAGCTGTGGCCATCGATGAGGGTTGTGAGTTTGAGAGGTCCGCTGTAGTCCTGCAGACGTGGCACCGAATAACAAGGTGCCTGGGCTGTGAGCGGCTCACCATTCACGGCGTTCACCCGGGTTCCAGGAACGAGGCCAGCCTCTGCAGCGCACTGCCCTCCCAGACATATCCCACGTAGACTCCCTCGGCATCCCCTAGCAGGCTGACATCATATTCCGCTACTCGCGGGCGGCTATTATCCGGAGCACCAATGACTGCAATGCGACTACTTGTCCAGTCGATGATCAGGCGTTGCCCTTTGAAAAACCGCGTGCCGACTCGATTAGTATTTGCTTCCTTCACTTGAGCTGAGACCTGCAAATATTCATGACCGCCCAATGCTACTGATTGCAGTCGACTGCGATAGCTGGTTTCTGTGGTTCTGCCGGCAAGACCGATGGAAGATAGTCCGTGGCCTGTTATTTCTCCAGACAAATCTCGCTCCGACACTTTTCTGAAAGTTGCAGTGGTTATTCCTATTTCACGATTGCTGCCAGTGTCGATCTCAACTGATACCGACTCGCCATTAATCATCATTTTTACCCAGGGCTCATCCTTGCCAAACTCTGTCGTGAACGGCATCCATTCGATCTCACTCTGCGCAACATTCAGCCGAGTCACATCGTCGCTGGCTAACACCCTCTGCTGCTCGAAGTCGATTGACCAAGCACCGTGTTTCAAAACATTGGCCCCCAGTATTCCTCCATTGGCCAGGCATTCCAGTTCGGGGTTGTTGAGGATGGCGGCACCTACCTGATTGACTGTGAGGCCTCCAATGGAAAGATTGTCGGCTGTCACCAGAGTGGTCGCCTGCTTAAGTCGGTTAACGTCATTAATGGCAGAAATACCTGTAGTGGCGAGTCCCAAATCTTCGGTGAGACCCCGGGTAAATAGAGTGGGAGCACCGGAATCGAGTAGAAACCTATATGGGCCGCTACCGTTGACGGTGGCCTCAACGATGATGGTATTGAGTATTGAGTTCATTGCTAAAAGGCACGTCCATGATGAACTCGGTAGTCTGTAGCTGACTGTTTAAACCACAGCCCGTGAACATTACTGCCATAGCGGCTTCCAATAATAGACGTAGCACCAGTCTGTTTCGGCGTAACTTGAGTCTTAATCCTTGTAGCTTGCTATTTACGAATTTCATGGTTGTTTAATCGTTCCCGTGTAACCGGCGCTGCCTGACCGGATTCTGTGAGTATTTCGATAACTGAAGGCTATGGTAGTTTCTTCGCCGTCAAGCTAGTAGTGCCGGAAGTCATTATCTGCTTAGTGACTTTTGGCCTATTGATACTTATTGCGAAAGTTCCTGAAGCAAGCAGGGTGATGTTTTCCAATAATAGGGCGTCGAGATTACTAAAGATTGCCTTTACCCTTCTTACATTCAATTTCTTCTAGGACATTCAGTTGCAAAATTCATTGAAAAGTAGGCGACGGTTTGATCTGCCTGGAGTCTTGTTCTTGCTTTCCCTGGCAATGCAACCTGGACTAGCCTGTGCGGCTGATAATAAAGCAGGGCAGTTTCAGGCAATACTGGACTCAGCGGTGGAAGCTGGTCTGGTGGGGGTCTCTGCTTATGCTTCCAGGGATGATGGGTTCTGGGCAGGAGTGGCGGGTGAGACCTCGGCAGACTCTGCAGAGCCACTCGGTCCAGAGTCTGTTTTTCGAATTGCAAGTATTACGAAACTTTTTACCGCGACTGTGATTTTGCAACTCGTGGATGAAAATGCCCTGCGGCTTACTGATACTCTTGCCGATCGTCTTTCCGATAATCCGGCGTCTAATATCCCTCACGCCGACTCAATAACCATAGCGATGTTGTTGAATCACTCCAGTGGTATTTATAGTTTTAGTGATAGCAATAATTTTTGGCGTGAGGCTTATGGCAATGGTGGCCTGGATCGAATATGGGAGCCGGCCGAGTTGATCGGATACGCCTTGCAAGGGGAGCCTTACTTCACGCCAGGTGTTGAGGAAAGAGCTCAGTATTCCAATAGCAACTACATCTTGCTTGGCATGATCATAGAAGAAGTGACCGGAGAATCTTTAGCAGTAGCCTTTCGACACCGGATCTATGAACCCTTGGAAATGGATCATACTCTTCTGGAAGGATTCGATGCCGGACAGGATGACATTCAGCACAGTTTTATGAAAACTGGATTACTCAACCGAATCGTGGCTGTCAGGCGGGGTTGGAATAGTTCTGAGAATGGTCTTTATGATGTGAGTGGCAATTACCGGCTATATAATAGCTGGGCTTGGGCTGCCGGCGGTATTGCCTCCAGCAGCGGTGATTTGCATCGATTCTTATTGGCTGTGCGGGATGGCAGTCTCTTGAGTGCATCGAGTCAGGAAATTCTATTTCGCGACAACAGCGCCGAGGGCAATGCCGGGTTGGTGTTTGGTGGCAATGGTGGCTGGGAAGGCATCAGCAGCTCAGCCTATGAGATCAACCATGAAATCTACATCGTCATATTGACCAATACGACAGGGTTTGACACAGATACGGACCGCTTACGCAGCCAATTCTATCGCCTGTTGCAAGCTGAAAATTAGTTTCATCGATCAAAGGCGATCAAAAGGGACAGCAGTGACCCTGGCCCATTGATTGTCGCCTTTTACCGATTGATTTGATTTTGTGATTCTAAAGACTGTTCAAAAATTCCAATATCGCTGCAGTTGTTTCTGCTGGAGCTTCTTGCTGAACCCAGTTTAAATATTAACTTTTTTATATTCAGTAACTTATGCGTCTCTATCTCTGCGTACATATGCCGTACTATATTATTTAAAGCCGCACCCTACCGTTTCAGCCCTGATTCTAACCATTTAAGCCCCCCTTAATTACATTGAGGTGGCCCTGATAATTAGGACCGGGGAGGCCTTTTCGCGTATCTATATTGTTATAGTACCAACGCAGATTTACTAAAGTCGATTTTGGAAAAAATTGCAAATCAGTGGGTTCAATCGTGCCCTTAATAATTACAGTTGCCAACCCCATACTTAGTAGTGAATATTAAAATCAAGAAATCTGGGGGTGACTCGAATGAGTAAACTAAATATTTCTCTAATCTTATTAGTGCATTAACTAGCCTTCTTAGTAACTTACAACGCAACTAGTTTCCACCCAGAACTCTCTAAAAATTTAAGGCAGTTAGGGAATATCCCTTAGAAGGACTTAGAGCTTCTATAGAGCATCGTTAATTTTCATGAATTGAGCATCTGTCTAATTTCGAAAATAGCTTCTGGAGCATTACCAAGATCGCAATGGTCAACACCTGCGATTTCGATAAATTTTGAATTAGGAATATTATCAGCTAGATAGCGGCCCATCCTGATTGGTACTGCTAAGTCCCCAGTAAAATGTATCACTAAAGTTGGGCATTGAATCTTATGTAGTATAGGTCTTACATCAAGAGTCTCCATATACTCAACTATTTGAGACATTGAACGCCGGTCTGATAATAATCTTTCAAATCCTTTATAGGTATCATCATCAATAACATCGCGCGGAATACTTGGAAAAAATATATCTCTACCAGAGCCAGTTCCCCAGGCCTGGATTAAACCCTCAAAAGCTCTATTGGAAATACCCAAAGGATAGTCATCAGATCGTGAAAATTTCGCGGTAGTACCGAACAGGATCAACCCTGAGACACGGGCAGGATTTTCAACAGCGTATTTAATACTCATAGGTCCGCCTTCTGAAATACCCATTAAAAAAAACCTATCTGTGCTCGTCTGATCAGCAATACATGCGATATCTTCGACTCTCTCTTCCATGGTCGCTGCTTTAGATGTTGGGTCAGAGAGCCCTTGGCCTCTTTTATCAAAATTTATGACTTTTGAGAATTGAGCTAATGCTTCCATTGTTTCTTTGATTGGCGGTAAATGGCTTGAGACATGAAGGTTGGAGATGATTCCGGGCGTCACTATCAGTGTCGGCTCATCCAATCCAAGGGTATTAAAAGCGAGTTTTACACCATCCGAATCAGCAAACTGTATAGGGTAAGGTGAGGGGGAGCTAAGTTCAGAAAGCGTTATCTTTTGAACATTGGTCGATTTTCCGCCGTCTTTTCGCATGTTTGTTAGAAATGACCTGCTAATCGCAGCTATGAATCCGAAGATGACCACAACGGCTGCGATGCCACTAAGCAGGCTTTCATTGCTAGAAATCCACTCTGATAAGCTCATCATTTTCTCCAATACACGGTTTTTCAATTTTCTCCAGTATTGATAATGACTATAGCAATTTGATTAGGAGGAAGCTGCAATTTGTGTCTGAGTAACAGTCCTACGAACATGGCTTGCCAACCCCATACTTAAAAGCTAATTTGGGAAAAATCCTAATACTGGAAGGCAACCATGAAGAAGCTAATAACAATA
>MDTC01062909.1_pt1 | contig 12555 bp, 9 predicted proteins | sample 811181 | NCBI WGS metagenome assembly MDTC01 (sample SAMN05326644, study PRJNA326480) | marine metagenome | isolation source: seawater | place: Pacific Ocean: North | collected 2011 | reverse complement strand
TGGCCACTATTTCCAAGATGACGAAGTGAAATTCTTCGTCTCTATTGTCTTTGTAAGTGTCGCTTTAGTAACCTTTTTGTTGCTCAATGAATCTGTTTACACCTCGAGCACCGCGCTTAGAATGAGCATTTTCGAGGTAGTTTCAATTTTCACAACAACCGGTTATACCTCTGCTGGATTTTCTTCTTGGCCTTCAATAATTCCTATTTTTATTTTTTTCGGAGCTTTTACAGGAGCATGCGCGGGATCGACTGGTGGCGGCATGAAAGCGATACGAGTCCTCTTGATTTGGAAACAAGGGATCAGGGAAGTTCATCGCTTGATACATCCGCATGCTATGTTTCCTGTCAAGGTAAATCATCGGCAAGTGCCAAGTGAAGTAATGCAAGCAGTATGGGGGTTTTTCTCGATTTACGTAGTGATATTTATTTTTATGCTCCTCGCTCTCATGTTGACGGGTCTCGATTTTTTGACTTCCTTTTCAGCAGTTGGGGCAACAATAAACAATTTAGGTCCCGGACTGGGAGGAGTTGCGGAGAACTACACAGATATTTCTGATTCTGCAAAAATCCTACTCTGCTTTGCTATGGCTCTCGGTCGATTGGAAATATTCACATTACTCGTTCTTTTCTCGCCGATGTTTTGGAAAAAATGAAGGAGCAAAGAAGACAAGAATGGGACAATCGTTATAAAGGGCGATTAAACACACAATCAGTGGCGGCTGTTCTGGAAGAGAACGTTTCTCTTCTACCAAAAGAGGGATTAGCTCTCGATATTGGGTGCGGGACAGGTGCAAATAGTTTCTTTCTAGCGAGTCTCGGAATGGAGGTAAGAGCTTGGGATTTTTCAAAGAACGCCATCAATGCGATGAAGGGTTTGCTAAAAAGCGGCGAAAAGATCTATCCGGAAGAAGTCGCTATTTCCCCTACCTCCTTCGAAAAGAATAAATTCGACCTGATTCTCTGTTGTCACTTTTTGGACAGAGCAATAATCCAAGCAATCCATGATGCCGCCGCCCCTGGGGGACTGATAATTTATCAAACATTCAGTTCAGAAAAAAAAGACCAGATTGGTCCGTCAAATCCTGAATTCTTGTTAAATTATCGAGAGCTATTTTTTTTTGTTGGAAAATGTGAGGTTTTGTCATATAGAGAGCAGCTTGTTAAACGATCCGGGAGAGACAAGATGGCCGGAAAAGCCTACATTATAGGAAAAAAAACTAGCTAACTTGAAATGAAACGATTTGTAATCCTAGATCGAGATGGAGTTATAAATCTGGACTCAAACTCATATATAAAGTCAAAAGACGAGTGGATTCCAGAAGAAGGCGCTATAGAAGCTATTGCGATGTTGACAATGGCAAAGATCCCGGTTTTCGTAGCCACTAATCAAAGTGCTGTAGGGCGCGGGATAATCTCAAATGCTGACCTTCGAAAAATACATGAAAAAATGGTCGCGATCGTTATGGCCGCTGGCGGCGAGATTTGCGACATAAAATACTGTCCCCACGTTCCTGAATCAGCTTGCAACTGCAGAAAACCAAGACCTGGCTTGTTAAATCAAATTATCGATGAGAATAAACTAAAAGGTTCGGATGGCTTCTTCGTTGGCGATGCCGTTACTGATCTCCAAGCTGCAAAACTAGCTGGATGCAATCCGGTTTTAGTTCTCACTGGAAAAGGAAAAAACACCCTTGAAACTTGTCCCGAGCAGTCTCCCGTTTTTGATAATTTGAAGTCCTTCGTTATTTCATTGTTAAAATAAAGACTTTTTATTGTTAATAATAGTGAATACTCACTATTTTATATGTCAAGGTTGGCAACAGCTAGAGCGTTCTCCTCTATAAATTCTCTCCTGGGCTCTACCTGATCTCCCATCAAATCGCTAAATGCTAGATCGGCTGCTATCGCATCTTGGATAGCAACTCTTAACATAGTCCTGCTCTTTGGATCCATAGTAGTTTCCCAAAGTTGATCAGGATTCATTTCTCCGAGACCTTTGTATCGACTTCGCGTCTGTCCTTTTATGGCCTCTGATTCGAGCCATTCGAACGCTAACTCAAATGAATCAGTAACAAACGACTTTTCTCCTTTAGCAACCACCAGTTCATTACCTCGAATTTCCTCACTCATGATCGAGAATTTCGCGACTGATTTGTAATCCCCGGAGTTGAAGAAATCTCTGCCAAGTGCAAAAACCTTCTTCGCTCCATGAATCTCAGCAGTGACAACTGGAAAAAAAATCGATTCGCCCTCTTTGCTTGATACCTCAACTTCATAAAGCGTTCTGGAGGTTTTACTAGAGTCTAATCGCTGCTTAAGAGCATCTGCCCATCCACTCATATGTTCATAAGAAAATAGATCCTTCGGCTCAACGACGGGCAGATTTACCGTCGCATTTAGCACGTCGATGGGATAAACCTTTTGTAATCGAATAAACTTTTGCTTTACTTCTGTATAGGCGCGGGCTAGTTCATCTAGTGATTCGTTTTCAAACCTTTTTCTATTTCGCTCGATTGTTAATGATGAGTTTTCCAAAGACTCGTTAAGAACAAAAGAGGCGAGCTCTTGCTCATCTTTAATGTAATGTTCAGCTTTTCCCTTTTTTATTTTGTAAAGCGGAGGCTGAGCAATGAAAAGATGTCCATTTTCGACAAGCTCACACATATGACGATAAAAAAAGGTAAGCAATAAAGTTCTAATATGGGCGCCATCAACATCGGCATCAGTCATAATTATGATCTTGTGATATCGAAGTTTATTGGGATCATACTCTTCCTTCCCAATACCGCATCCGAGAGCAGTAATTATATTGCCTACTTCCGCGGAGGAGAGCATCTTATCAAACCTTGCCTTCTCAACATTTAGAATTTTTCCTTTCAAAGAAAGTATTGCCTGATATTTTCTGTCTCGTCCCTGTTTGGCAGATCCACCTGCGGATTCCCCTTCCACAATATAAAGCTCAGAAAGACTTGGGTCCTTTTCCTGGCAATCGGCTAGTTTACCAGGCAGCCCAGCAACATCCAAAGCCCCTTTTCGACGAGTCATCTCTCTTGCTTTTCTTGCAGCCTCTCGTGCTCGCGCGGCGTCAATCATTTTTTGGACAATCGTTTTAGCTTCAGTTGGGTTTTCTAATAAGTATTCTGAGAAATATGCTCCCATCTCCTTTTCGACGGCTGTTTTTACTTCGGAGGACACCAACTTTTCTTTTGTTTGAGACGAAAATTTTGGCTCCGAAACCTTAACAGAAACTATAGCCGTCAGCCCCTCCCTTGCATCATCACCGGTTGTATTTGTCTGAGCTTTATTCAGCAACCCTTCAGATTCTACATAGTTATTTAAGGTTCTTGTCAGGGCTCCCCTAAAACCCTGAAGATGGGTACCTCCATCTCTCTGAGGAATATTATTAGTGTATGCTAATATCGTTTCCTGATATGAATCGTTCCATTGCAAAGCAACTTCCACTCCTACTCCATCATGTCCTTCGGCAGAAAAATGAAAGATACTATTAATTGGGCTTTTACTAGAATTCAAGTGCTCTACAAAGGTTTTGAGCCCGCCCTCGTAACTGAAAGTCTCGCCTTTATTGCTCTGCTCATCCAAAAGGTCTATTGAAACCCCTGCATTCAAAAAAGATAACTCCCTTAAACGCTTCGCCAAGATATCGTACCGGAAGTCCACATTTGTAAAAGTTTCTTCGGAAGGATAAAAGCGACAGAGTGTTCCTGTCTGTGCAGTCTCTTCGATGGATCTTAGTGAAAAATCGGGAACTCCATCACTATATGTTTGCTCCCATACTTTTCCATCTCTCCAAACAGTAAGTTCTAGGCGCGAAGACAAAGCATTGACTACCGAAACACCAACACCGTGCAATCCACCAGAGACCTTATAATTGCTATCGTCGAATTTCCCTCCTGCGTGTAATACTGTCATGATTACCTCTGCAGCTGAACGGCCCTCTCCCTCATGCATGTCTACCGGGATGCCACGCCCATCATCACTTACAGAAACGGAGTTATCAGAGTGAATGATCACCTTTATTTTCGAGCAATAGCCCTCCAAGGCTTCATCAATGGAATTATCGACTAGCTCTTGGACCATATGGTGAAGGCCTGTTCCGTCATCAGTGTCCCCGATGTACATTCCAGGCCTTTTACGAACCGCGTCAAGGCCCTTAAGCACTTTAATACTAGAAGAATCGTACGATTTTTGCTTAGTCACTTAATTCTCCAACTAGTTTCTAATTTTTCCTTGTTCCACGTGAAACAACTTTGTTGATAAGGTCTCGGTAAGACCTGAAAGCGCAAAACGATCGACCGCAGTGATCATTGTTTGATGCCCTGTTTCGTATAAATATTCCTGAATTTTTTTCCTGTGCTGCTCATCAAATTCGGCCCCAAGGTCGTCTACCAAAAAAATAGGTTTGTTCTGATTAGGCGCCTTTTCCCCCAGTAAAAATCTACCTTGCGCTAACTTCAATGCCCAGACTAGGGCTTTAAGCTCACCCCGCGAGCAACTTTCAGTTGCCGACTTTCCCCTAATACAAACCTTTAGATCAGCACGATGGAATCCAGAGCTAGTATAACCTCTCTTGACGTCGATTCCAGAATTTCTGTCAAAAACCTCATTTAACTGGACTTCATCATCCCACCCTCTTGAATAGTGAAGCTCTACATCGCTTAACCCGCTTATTCTCTCAAGAATTTCGGAGAAAAAAGGGTTAAGGTTTCTAATATAACGAGTCCTGTAATCGTCGATTTTCAATGAGCTTCTGATTAATCCATCTGTCCAGCTAGCGAGTTCGTCTCTATCTCGTATCTTAAACTGAAGAGCGATATTTCTCTGTTTAAGACAGCGGTTCGCTCTTTCCCAAACCTCTTTGAAAAGGGGTTCCACGTGAAACGTACCCCAATTCATAAAACTCCTTCTTTTAGCCGGCGATCCAATTAATAAATTAATGCTCTCAGGACTGAGTATAATAGTTGGAAGACTTAGGGCAAGTTCACTGGAGCGACGCATTTTTTCCCCACTTTTCCTGATTTCCAGAATGCCAGATCTTGTTCGAGACACCCCAACAGGAAACACCTGGAGATCTCTCTTAATTTCTCCCCTTACGATACATTCCTCTTTCCCCTCCATTATGAAAGAATGTCGGCTATTGGTCGTAAAGGACCTTGCGCTGGACAAAAAATAAAAAGCGTCCAGAAGACTAGTTTTCCCGCTCCCATTCGACCCTAGAAAAAAATTTACCTTTGGATCTAACTCTATTTTTACGTTTTCAAGGTTACGGAAATTTACGATCGAGACGGACGACAAACTCATAACTTCTCGGACCAACGAGTTGGAGGATTCAACTTAGGCTTCTTCTCTTTTTTATGCGTGTGAATGTGTCCCTTTTTGTTCACTTTTTTGCTAGCCCAACTAAGGTTAACGAAAAAAGGTCTAACAACAGCGTGAATAAAAAAGAGATTCTTCATCCACAGAAGTTTACTTAAACGTTTAGACTAAGAGGGAAGATAAACGAGATGAACAATTATATTTAAATTCATTTACGCCGACTTAATCAACCTTCCCTAAAGTTTCATTGGCATCACAACATATAAAGATTGGTCCGCGCTAGGATCTTCTAATATCGCGCTGCTGTTAGAATCATGCAAGGTGATTTTTACCTTCTCGTTATCTATAACGCCTAACACATCTTGAAGATAACTAACATTAAACCCTATCTGGAGCTCCTCACCTTCGTAATTCACACTAAGGCTTTCTTCCGCTTCCTCTTGTTCAGGGTTATTGGCAGATAATTCTAGTTGAGCGCTGGTCAAATTGAAACGAATGCCGCGAAACTTCTCATTTGAGAGGATAGAAGTCCTATTCAATGCATGTCGTAATTCATCCTTTTCTGCAAGAACAACCTTACTCCCCTCTTTTGGGATAACCCTTTGGTAATCTGGAAACTTACCGTCGACAAGCTTTGTAGCGAATGTATAACTTTTTGATAAGACCTTTAAATTTGACTGAGAAAACTCGATTTTTACGCTGCTTCCTAGCTCAGGCAAAAGACTTTGTAACTCTAAAACAGCTTTTCTTGGTAAAATTACTTGAACCTCTTTCTCGTTCAAACCTGCCTGCTGGATATTAGTTAAGGCTAGCCTGTGTCCGTCAGTGGCAACCGCTCGCAGAAAGTTCTGTCCGGATTCGATCAACATGCCGTTAAGGAAGAACCGCACATCTTGATGCGCCATAGCGAAGCTAGTCTTATCAAGGAGTAATTTGAAGTCTTTTGCATCAGCCTCGACTGCAAAATTGGGCTCACTCTCATCGAAGGTCGGGAAATCATCCGCGGGTAAAGTTGAAAGCGTAGAACGAAAGCGACCTGACTTAAGCTCCAAGCGATTTTGCTTTGAGGAAAAATCTATTTTAGCTTGCTCTGGGATTTCCTTGCATATATCGAGAAGTTTTCGCGCAGGAACCGTTACCGATCCTTCCTCTTCTACAGAAACTTCAACATACGTTTTTAGCTCGATTTCTAAGTCTGTTCCTGTTATCAACAGCTTTCCGTTTTGTATCGTTAACAAAAGGTTCTGAAGAATAGGCAGGGCCTGTCTCCTCTCAACGACTCCTGAAACCTGTTGTATGGGTCTTAACAGTGATTCTCGATCAACCGAAAACTTCATAGCGTTTTTCCTGATCCATATTAATAGTGAGCGCTTACTAAAAATTAAGTCTGAACTGAATTCAAAGTTACGACGTCAACATTCTCAGTAAATTATTGTAATCTTCCCGAATATCGTTATTGCATTCTCTAAGTTCTTCAATCTTTCTACAAGCATGAAGGACTGTAGTATGGTCCCGTCCGCCGAAGGAATCTCCGATCTCTGGAAGACTATGAGTTGTAATCTCCTTTGATATAGCCATTGCCAACTGCCGTGGCCTTGCAATAGATCTACTTCTTCTCTTCGAATTTAACTCCCCAACCCTAACTTTATAATAATCAGCTACTGTCTTTTGGATATTGTCGATACTTACTTGACGGTCTTGTATTGCTATTAGATCTTTCAGAGCGTCTCTTGCCTGCTCGATATTGATTTCTCGGCCGGTGAACTTTGCATTGGCAATCACTCTTTTTAGAGCCCCTTCCAGTTCCCGTACGTTCGATCTAATTCTCTCTCCGAGGAAAAAAGCGGTATCACTAGGCAGCAAAACTCCCTCTAACTCAGCTTTCTTCATCAAGATTGCTACGCGTGTCTCCAATTCTGGTGGCTCGACTGGGGCTGTCATACCCCAAACGAACCTACTCTCCAACCTTTCTTCTAGACCTTCTATTTCCTTTGGATAACGATCGCAAGTTAAAACGATCTGACTTCCATCTTCTTGAAGCCGGTTAAATACATGGAAAAATTCTTCCTGTGTTTTTATGCCTTTGGCTAAAAACTGTATATCATCCATCAACAAGACATTGACAGTACGGTAATACTGTGTGAAATCTGCCATCTTCCCTCGCTCGATAGCCCTCACCATATCCTCCATAAACCTCTGAGAATACATGTAGGCTACTTTTAACGAGGGATGACGTTCTGCAATCGAGTTTCCAACTGCATGCATGAGGTGTGTCTTCCCCAACCCAACCCCACCGTACAAGAGGAGTGGATTGTACGAAGAACCTCCCACATTTTCTGATACCTGCAGCGCTGCAGCCCTCGCCAATTGGTTCGAGCGCCCTTCAACAAAAGAATCAAAGGTAAACTCTTTGTTGAGTTCGAGAAGTGGAAAGAATTTTTCTCTCGTCGCGAAAGTATTTGAATTTCCTGAAATCTTCAATGATGGCGTTTCTTTCGCTATATCGCTGCCACCAATCTTGACCGTTAATTCATTGTCATTGAGCCCGTATTGCGTTAATCGCTGTTTTATTTGCAACAAATATTTTCGGTTAACCGTATCTCTTATAAATTTATTGGGCGCCAAAAGACAAATACCTGAATTTTCATTTACTAACTGTAAGGGCAGTATCCATGTCTTAAACTCGCTGCCTGGCAAATCTACTTTCATATCAGCCAAACACCGAGCCCAAACCTTCTCAGACAAAATTTACCTCTCAGAAACATTAAATTTGAAGAATCTTTATAACGACTAACTTACTGTACGTGATTCTAGATACGCCAGGAGATGGTAACCTTAAAACATCTACCGCGACAATAGAATTTTCTTTCTAGGTGGAAAAAAAATACTATTATCATGAACTTATAAGGCAGGAAGTGTTAAAAAACCGTTGCTAAGTTGTGGAAAAGTTGTGGAAAAGTATAATTTGAAAGGAGGAGAGGGAATAGCATCTTTCTTTGCAAGATTTTATACACAGTTTATTAAAATGTTTTTAACTACTTATCTTTAGTTTTTTCTTGTATCAAGGGCATTGATCTAAATCACTTTTTTTTGGTTCTTAACAACAAAGAGTTGCTTAGTAAAAACAATAATAATAAATATTAAATAAAAACAATAATAATATTCATTAGATAAAATTAATAATTATATATGTGAGAACCATGTTTGACGTGTGTACACATACTAATTTAATATCACCCCCGCACAAACTTAGGCTATCCGGTAACCAGCAATGAAAAGAACTTTTCAACCGAGTGTAATAAAACGAAAACGTACTCATGGCTTTAGATCTAGAATGTCAACTAAAGCTGGAAGACTTTTATTGAATAGACGCAGAGCTAAAGGAAGAAAACGCTTGTCAGCGTAGTAAAAAGAGTCTTTCTGAAGTTTCTCTATGTCCTTATTCTATTTAACCCATGAGTGTGACGAGAGGTGAACCAAAGATTTTCTAGTAAGAACAGACTAACTAATACAGCTCAGTTCGATGAGGTATTTAAAAAAAATAGCAAAACTCTTAAAACCAACGAGTTCCTGTTTCTTCTAAAAGGTAATCTAATGGAAGAAAATCGGCTTGGAATAATCATTGGCAAGAAAAACGTTCCGCTCTCCGTTGAAAGAAATAAATTAAGACGTTTAATTAGGGAAGGCTTTCGCACCATATTAAAACCTAGATTGGGTATAGACCTGATTGTTCTAGTTAGGCCAGGAATTAATAATAATAAAAACCACTGGTTTTTGCTGAAGAACCTTTTTCTATCAATTAATTCGAAAGAGCAAAGGAATAAACTTTGAAATATCTCCTTTTATTTTTAATCAAAGCTTATAAGTATTCTTTGTCCTTTTTTTTAGGGAGGCAATGTAGATTTTATCCAAGCTGCTCATCATACGCCTATGAGGCTATCGATACGTACGGTTCGTTAAAAGGTGTAGCTCTTGCCTCGAAAAGGCTTGTAAGATGCCATCCACTTTGCGAGGGCGGATACGACCCAGTGCCACTGAAAAAGGAAGGCCAAAACTAAATGGATTATCAAAGACTAGCTATCCTTTTTGGTTTGGCCGTTACCTCTTACCTTTTAGTCTTAGCGTGGAATCAAGATTATGGCAGCGGAGGGAAAATAAGTAATACCGCAGACTCCGCAAACATAATTTCTCAGAAGAGAATCACAGAAACTCCTGAATTGACCGCTGCAAATGATGAAGATCTTATCCCTCGAATGTCCAATCAAGCTCCCTTCGAGAACATAGAGATAGAGAAGGAGCGCTTTAGTCCCCTCATAAGAGTCTCTACAGACGTTTTTGAATTGAAAATTGCTCTCGAGGGAGGAGACATTACTAGTGTTGCTCTGAGAGAATATCCCCAAAACCTTGATGATCCGGAAAATCCGTTTGTACTAGTCGATCCCAGAAACTCCTACGTAGCCCAAACGGGCCTAATTGGTAAAAGCGGTACCGATAAAAACTCTTTTAGGCCTACTTTTAGGAGCGAGAAGAGTGATTACTCAATCGGGTCTTCCGATGAATTAAAGGTTGAATTGTTTCACACTCAGGAAAGTGGAACTGAAATAAAGAAAGTTTTTAGGTTCCGTCGGGGAGACTATTTAGCGACTGTATCATACGAAATAAGCAACAGGTCTAACGAAGACTGGCTGGGGGCAATGTATGCCCAAATTAAGAGAGATAGGAAAGTGCCAGCTGGTTTTGAAGGTAATTTTATGGGAATGCAGCCATTCGTGGGGGCAGCTACCAGAACCGAGGAGCAAATCTTCGAAAAAATAGATTTTGACGATCTGGATGAAGCACCTTTTCGTTTATCTAGATCGGAAGGTTATATGGCTATGGTGCAGCACTATTTCATTACAGCTTGGGCACCAACCGATAAAGCCACTTTGCAAAACTATTACGCGAGAAGACTTGGTTCCAATGATATTTACTTAATAGGTTTGACTACCGAGCCAATCTCAATATCGCCCGAAGAGGAAGAAAAAATCTCGATCAGTTTTTATGCTGGACCTAAAGATCAGTATAGGTTGCAGGAGATAGCTACTGGTCTGGATCTTACGGTGGACTATGGTTTTCTCTGGTGGTTATCACAGCCTCTTTTCTACCTTTTGACATACGTACATGGTTTGGTTGGAAATTGGGGATTGGCAATCATCGGTCTTACGTTAATCGTTAAGATATTACTCTGGCCACTTTCAGCCTCTGGTTATCGGTCTATGGCCAAGATGCGAAAGCTCAGTCCCGAGATGGCTAGGCTTAAGGAACGTCATGGAGAAGATAGACAGGCATTTTCTCAGGCAATGATGGAGCTTTATAAAAAAGAGGGGACAAACCCGCTAGGAGGGTGTTTCCCAATTTTATTGCAAATGCCAGTGTTTCTGGCGCTTTATTGGACACTGATGGAAAGCGTAGAGTTGCGACAAGCGCCTTTCATTTTTTGGATAAAAGATCTTTCGGTCATGGATCCCTATTTTGTCCTACCAATTTTGATGGGAGTATCAATGTATCTGACACAGAGAATGCAGCCTGAACCCCCAGATCCTGTCCAAGCTGCTGTGTTCAAATATATGCCCGTTATTTTCACGTTTTTATTCCTGTGGTTCCCCTCAGGCCTAGTGCTTTACTGGTTGGTCAATAATGTTCTGTCGATCTTTCAGCAATGGTTTGTAACGCGTCAACTAGAAAAATCAAGCTAAGACAGAGCTAATTATGGCCTACGTCAGAGATACCATTGCGGCCATAGCGACTCCACCAGGGAAAGGTGGCATAGGCATCATTCGAATATCAGGCCCTGATGTGGTTCGGATAGCTAGAGAACTCTCAAAAAAAGAAACAGAACCTAGAGTAGCGACCCTTGTCAGCTTTTACGATGCGATCGAAAGGACTATAGACGAAGGGTTGTTGATTTATTTTAAAGGTCCGCACTCTTTCACAGGAGAGGATTTAATCGAGCTTCAAGGACATGGGGGACCCGTTGTTATGGACCTTCTGTTAAAAAGAGCGATTCAATTGGGAGCGAGACAGGCTGGTCCTGGAGAGTTCAGTCACAGGGCTTTTCTTAACAACAAAATCGATCTTGTTCAAGCCGAGGCAATAGCTGACTTGATTAATAGTTCAAGCGAGCAGGCCGCACTTGGATCGATTAGGTCTTTGCAAGGAGATTTCTCGAACAAGATTAATTTTATTTTAGAAGAACTAGTTCAAATGAGAGTTTTAATCGAAGCGAATGCTGATTTTCCTGAGGATGATATTGACGCAGAAATTGATCACGAAGAGAAAGAAAGATTAAAACAATTGTTAAAAAACTTGGATGATCTTATCGACGGGGCTAAAGAGGGGGAGGCTTTTTCTCAAGGGGTTAACTTAGTTCTCACAGGAAAGCCAAATGCAGGAAAATCCAGCTTAATGAATGCTTTGTGTAAAAAAGACGTTTCAATAGTGACAAATATTCCGGGCACAACAAGAGACGTAGTAAGACAAGATGCGGTAATCCAAGGGGTTACGTTCAGGATTCTAGACACTGCGGGCACAAGGAAAGCAGAGAACAAAATTGAAGCGGAAGGCGTCAAAAGGGCCTTATCAGAAGCAGAGCGGGCAGACATTGTCCTGAATCTGATCGATTTGACGGAGAATCTGACCGTACAACAAATGGAAAAGATTGAGAATAATAAACGAGACAAGGAAATAGTGGTTTACAACAAATTAGATCTTCTACAAAAACCACCTAACCTCGATAAGTTCTTGTGTGTTTCAGTAAAAAAGGGCAAGGGTCTCGATAAACTTAAGGGACGGCTATTGCAACACGTTGGAATCGTTAATAGCGGTGCATCAATTTTTAGCGCGAGACGAAGGCACATTACTGCCATTGAAAGCACGCGCGCACATGTTTTAAAAGCAACAGATTTAATAGAAAATAAAAACCAAAGTGATATTCTCGCTGAGGAGTTAAGGTTAGCGCAGCTTGCTTTAAATTCGATTACAGGCGCTTTTACCTCCGATGATCTTTTGGGAGAAATTTTTAATAATTTTTGCATAGGAAAGTGATATCTAAATGATAGCGAGGGTCGTAATTTGACTGAAAAAATAGTTCTAAAGCTTTACCAGAGATTTATATGAAAGAATTCGATGTGGTTGTTGTAGGAGGGGGACATGCTGGCACAGAGGCGGCTTTAGCGTCTGC
>MDTC01128440.1_pt1 | contig 12556 bp, 10 predicted proteins | sample 811181 | NCBI WGS metagenome assembly MDTC01 (sample SAMN05326644, study PRJNA326480) | marine metagenome | isolation source: seawater | place: Pacific Ocean: North | collected 2011 | reverse complement strand
TAGGGGACACAGCATCAATGACAAAGAGACATGGAGTACAGCGGTATGTTCGAACTGAGCGTGAACGATGGGGTTGCTGAGCTTAAGCTGAATCGGCCTGAGAAAATGAATGCCATGGGCCAGGCTTTCTGGGATGAATTACCTCAGTACGTAAAGCAGATCGACGAGAATTTTGACATTCGAGCTGCGATATTAATCGCGGAGGGCAAGGCGTTCTCCGTTGGTTTGGATTTCTTCGATATGATGCCAGCACTCGGCATCGGGCAATCGGGCCCCGATGGTGAGCGTCAGCGTCAGTTGCATGAGCTGATCAGGCGCATGCAATGGGCAGTGACATCGGTGGAACGGTGTCGTGTCCCGTTTATTGCCGCGATTCATGGCTATTGCCTCGGTGGTGGAATCGACCTGGTGACAGCCTGTGACATGCGCCTCTCGACCGACGACGCCGTATTCAGTGTTCGAGAGCCCAAGGTGGCCATCGTCGCCGACATCGGGACTTTACAGCGGTTGCCTAGACTGATCGGCGTGGGGCAGGCTCGTGAACTCATCTACAGTGGTCGAGATATCGATGGGAAAACGGCACACACCATTGGTCTGGTTAATCGGACGTTTGAATCTCGTGAATTATTGTTAGATGCAGCCCGCAGTTTGGCCTCAGAAATCGCCAGTAATGCGCCCCTTGCTGTCCAAGGGTCCAAGCGGGTCATGATAGAGGCCACTCGCGGTGACTTGGACCGTGAGCTGGAATACGTGGCGACCTGGAATGCGGCTCATCTTCTCACGCAGGACCTTGGGATCGCTGTGAGCGCATTTGCCAATAAGCAAACACCGACCTTTCTAGGGCGCTAAACCAATTTGTGCGATGCCATCGACCGCACTTAGACTGAAGACCGAAACGGGCCTTTGCACCTTCGCCTGAAGTACGGTTATTCGGATCTGCTATTGCGGTCGCGCGCGAAGACGAGTAGTTTGGCGCCAAATATCAAAACTACAGAGCTGCTTTTTGCAGGCTAGGGCTGCTGGCTGCGGCGTGAGAATTGTGAGGTACAAGATGAGTCGAATGATGCGTGACCAAAATGTGATTGAAGCTGCCGATGGCCGCCTTGGGATTTTGATTCCGGGTCTCGGTGCAGTTGCGACGACCTTTATCGCAGGTGTTGAGGCGATCAGGCGTGGCTTATCTCAGCCCATTGGTTCGTTGACGCAGATGGGTCATATTCGCCTGGGTAAAAGAACCGAGGAACGAAACCCGCTCATCAAGGATTTTGTTCCCCTTCAGGGTCTCGAAGATGTCGTCTTTGGTGGCTGGGACGTGATCGCCGATGATTGTGAAATCGCGGCTCGCAAAGCGGGTGTTCTCGAGGGGCCGATGATCGACCAGCTCGGCCCATTTTTGAGCGAGATTAAGCCCATGCGGGCGGCTTTCGATCAAGATTACGTGAAGCTGTTGAAGGGCGATAACGTCATTCCAGGGACGCGGCGGGACTGGGCAAACCAGCTCCGAAAAGATATTCAGGATTTCCGGACCACACATAACATTGAGCGGATCGTGGTCATTTGGTGTGGTTCCACAGAAGCGTTTTGCGACCAATCGGACGTCACGGCAACTCTGGCGGCCTTTGAGAAGGGACTGGATGCTGACGATAAGCGAATTCCACCGAGCATGGTCTATGCCTATGCTGCTCTAATGGAAGGGTGCCCATATGCCAATGGAGCGCCTAACCTGACTGTGGATGTAGGCGCAATGAATGAGCTGGCTCGCGAGAAACGTGTTCCCATTTGCGGCAAAGATTACAAGACGGGCCAAACTCTGATGAAGACCATTCTTGCCCCCGGCTTTAAGAGCCGGATGTTGGGTTTGTCTGGCTGGTTCTCGACGAATATCTTGGGTAACCGTGATGGTGAGGTTTTGGATGACCCTGCCTCTTTCAAGACGAAGGAGGAGTCAAAGCTGTCCGTACTCGATGCGATTCTTCAGCCGGAGGTTTATCCAGAACTCTACCAAGACTTATATCACAAAGTTCGAATCAATTATTACCCGCCTCGTGGGGATGCCAAAGAAGGTTGGGACAATATCGACATCACTGGTTGGATGGGTTACCCCATGCAGATCAAGGTCAACTTTCTGTGTCGTGACAGCATTTTGGCGGCGCCGCTGGTTCTTGACTTGGCTCTGTTCTTAGACCTCGCGAAGCGGTCGGGTATGTACGGCACGCAGGAATGGCTGTCATTTTATTTCAAGAGTCCAATGGCTGCTGATGGATTGTATCCGGAGCATGACATCTTCATCCAGCAGACAAAGCTCAAGAATACCCTAAGATATCTCCGCGGCGAGGACTTGATCACCCACCTTGGCTTGGATTATTACGAAGATTAAATGCGTCCTATTCCCATGAGCGTGCCCCCACGCTTAACGGTGTTTTGTTTGACTTGCACGTAACGCGATAGCGAATGCGGCCATCACATTTCGTCTTTAACCGGAGGAGTCCAGTCCATGTACGCAGTGCTATCACCCGCGAAGAAACTGGTCGTTCCAACGAGAACGATCACCCCCTCAGAGCCTGTATTCACGGGGCAAGCCGGAGAGCTGATTACAATCATGAGGCAGCAGAGTCCGGACGACCTGGCTTCGCTCATGAAGCTCAGCGAAAAATTAGCTCAGCTGAACTTTGAACGTTTCCAATTATTTGATGACAGCCAAGGTCCCGAAAGTACAACACCCGCGGCTCTGACCTTCGCGGGTGACACCTATGTCGGTTTTGAGGCCGCTACACTCACGGATACAGACCTGGATTTTGCCCAAGAGACCATCGGGATTTTGTCAGGCCTTTACGGTCTGTTGAGACCCCTGGATTCAATCCAGCCCTATCGGTTGGAAATGGGCACTAAAGTACAGACTCAGGCAGGGCAGGGCCTATATCGCTTTTGGGGTGAGTCCATCGCCAAAGAGATTAAAGGCCGGCTTGATGGCCATGGCGAACGGGTTTTGATTAACCTGGCCTCTAAAGAGTATTTCGGTGCTGTGCCTCTCGGGGCACTGGACTGCCGAGTCATCACCCCGGTCTTTAAAGAGTTGCGGGACGGTAAGGCGAAGGTAATTAGCTTTTTAGCAAAACGGGCTCGCGGAAGTATGGCTCGGTTTATCGTTCAAAATCGCGTCACCCGACCCGATGACTTGAAGGCGTTCAACACCGATGGCTATCGTTACGAGGCTCAACTCTCCGATTCTGATGAGTGGACGTACGTGCGGTCGGCTTAAACCAGTATCATGACGGCTAAGGTAGATGCTGCAGCCGCCAATCCCGCCGCGGCCAATGCGAGGGGCAGTTGGGTGCCCACGTGGTCCATCAGATCGCATCCCGTAAACATGCTGGATAAGATGGTTGTGTCGGAAATCGGAGAGCACTGGTCGCCGAACACAGCACCGCCAAGGACCGCGCCGAAACAAATTTGAATGTAGGTGATATCAGTGTTCATGGCGTAGGCCAAAGGGAGTGCGACTGGAAACACCACGGCATACGTTCCCCAGGAGGACCCGCAGGCGAATGCAATGGCCATACACACGGTCGTTAAGAATGCAGGCAGAGCGACGAAAGGGATGAAGCCGTCCATAAGAGAGACCAAATATTGAGCTGTCTTTAATTCTTTCGTAACCGAAGCCAGTGTGACGGCTAGGCCCAACATAATCGCACCAATGGTCATACTCTTACAGCCCAATATAAATCCATCAAGGACCGAGTTGAGCGCCATGCCACGCAATCTAGCGACCACCATAGATGATAGGACGCAGGCCACGAAGGCTTCATCGATGTACGTCTCATCGAGGATGATGATTGGACCAATTGCAAGGGTGAGTAAAACCCCGATAGGGACAAAGAAATCGAGTAGAGAGGGCTGATAACTATGGTCTCGCTGGTCGGTTTCAGCGGGCGGTAGAAGGGGACGCGCTGTTGGCGAATCCAGCGTACCTGTGGCCAAGCTGCGGGCCCTCGCCTCACTCATTTTTTGGCCTGTCCACGGTAATTTATCGAGCGCGAAAAGGAGTGTCATCAGAAGTGCGAAGAGTCCATAGAAATTAAATGCAATGGATGCGAAGAAAAGCCCAAAGGCATCAGCCTCGGTTTGTATAAATGGAAGTGTCGCAACCACCAAACCCGCAATGTATGCAGGCCAGGCATTGAAGGGTAAGACCGTCGCTACGGGCGATGCGGTCGAATCAACAATATAGGCCAGCTCCTCATGAGAAACCCCGTGTTCATCTGTGACAGGTTTCACCGTGGTCCCCGCCAAGACCGTACTGATCGTCCCACCTTGATGGAAAATGACGCCGACAAGCCAGGCAAATAGTTTTGCCGATGTTCGACCCTTAGCGATGAGCGAGCCGACCGTCCGAGCAAAGTGCTCAGCACCACCCGTCTTTTGCCACATGCCGATGAGGCCACCTAAAGACCAGAGATACACGACCAGTATTTTCGCATAGGCTGTCGACCCAAGTGCAGGTAACAGAAACCGCTGGATCACATTGATATCACTCAAAGCTTGAGTCTGGTACGCGGACACCAATCCGCCGCTGACAACGGCTGCGAAGAGGGCCGGCAATACTCGACGGGTCAAAAAGGCAAGGCCAATGGCCACCAAGACCGGAACAGTTGACAGCCAGCTTGGGTCGATGTCCATCCGGTGAACTCCAATTTTTCGGTCGTTAAAGTGTCATATCAAGTGGCAGACCCATGGATAGCTCAAGTTCAGGTCGATTGTCCAAAACACCGTGTTGGCCTGACCAACAATCGCCAATTGGCTCGGTCGGTCATCAATGGCCGAACAGACTTTGGGAAAATCAAAGAATGAGCGAGATAGGTCCTGAGTCAGCACCCGCACATCGTTGATTTATACTGTTCATGTTCAAGGCAGCGCAGGCGCCAATCGTCGCTCCGGAATCGAAACAAGGTAATTCCATTTTTTGTCTGACTCTGCTAGACTTCGCCGCGATTCACCTATTGCATCTGACATGCTCTTTGGGAGTTCTAAATGACGGTACCTAAGTTTAAGTTGATCGGTCAGTGGGCCTTACTCGCACTCTTTACGAGTGGGTGTGCGAATGAGCTGGGGCCTGTCTCCAATGACAGCGCCAACGCTAAAGAGAGCGGTTGGGTTGGTGCGGATTCCTTCGAGGTAAATGCTGAAGTCGAGGGGCGAGTACTCGTTCCGGATGGTGAAGAGTGGGTATCTATTCTAGACGATTATGCAACGCAGCAACGTTTGATCGACCTCCAAGTGAAGTTCTTCAAAGTTGCAGCTGAAAACCGCGGCTGGCGCCTAAATCAGCTGTCGGAAAAGATTCAGATCCAGTCCATGGTTGAGACCGACAAGGGTCTTGAGATTCAGTATACGGCGGTCGTCGATATGTTGGGGCGGCTCAACGGCAACGTTCCATCGTTATCTCGACTGCGCAATGCTGAGTTTGAGGCTCTCGTACCTGAGACGCCAACGGACTTTGATTCGGTGACTATTGATGCGTGTGCACAGTCGGACGACGGTCATTCAATTAAATCATACAACTTTCACTATTACTTCAAACCAGAGCGGTCGGACTGCACGTTGCCCTTAGTTCGAGCAAAGCTGCGTGTTACCGAAGTGTTTGACCGCCCAACGACCTATCCGGAATACGACCAATTGATGCGGCAATTGCCCGAAGGGATTGGTTTTCGTGCTGCCCTGGTCCCGAATTTAGGTGACCGAGACCGGATGAGCCGTTTCGATGCACACGCTGAGATGCTCGAGGAGGATTTGGGCCTGACGGGCGTTGAGTCAGCAGACGGTTCCTACACTCGATACCTATGGAAGAAGGGTGGCGTTGTCATGGTCATTGATCTGTTTGACCCAACACAGGCCGGCTGGAGTCGAAGTGGTTTTGAAGCCATCTTTAGGGACACCTTAAAAGACTATAGTTTCGTTCATTACAATGGCCATTCATCCTATGGCAGTAAACACTTACTCGATGACCCAGATGCGTTTTCTGACGATTACCAAATTATCGTTATGCATTCTTGCCAGTCGTTCGCTTATTATTCTCGACAGGTTTTTCGGGCTAAAGCGACGGCAAGCGATCCGCAAGGGTTTGCGATGGCCGATGTCGTGGCCACCGGTAAATCGTCTTATCCGTCGGGAGCGCCTCCAACTCTGAATGTCATTTTGGATAGCCTGATGTACAGCATGGAGGCCATTCAGAATGGGACGCCCGAGAAGGCTGTCGATTGGATTACAATCGCTGAGGGCATTAAAAACTCAACCTGGGGCGACATCCTCTACGGTGTCGCTGGCGTCAGAAGTAATCGCTGGCAACCGTAGGCTGCGTAACCCTACGAAGGCTCTCTTTGGCTGTCCCTTGGCCGTCGTCTATACGGTCCGATATCGATGGCCTCATTCTCATCAAGTTTGATGGACTGCTTTCCACCCTTTGGGCTCTTAAACTCACGTGTCTGGTCTCCTAGCGTGACGATGACGTCAGCGAACAGCTTTGAGCCGATGTTGATCTGTCGAATGGAAAATTCGGCTTCTGACTCTTCAAGCTCGGCCAGCTTTTCTTGCAGCTTACAGATCCGATCCCATACCTCTTTTGTATTGGGAGTCGGGGCCGAGTGTTGCTCTGGTGTATCAGCCGTCTCAGATCCATCAAGATTGGGCGATGTTTCTGTGTTTGCAGTGGGCTCTTGGTCATGGGGTTGAGCTGAATTATCATCTTCTGCTTGGGGGTCCTCTTTGAGAAATCCGGGTCGATTGTCCTTCTGAAGTGACTCCAGTAACGCCATCTCCTGAGATAGGCGTTCCGCGACTTTTTCTTTGAGCGGATGCTGGCCGGAGACCAGATGCGTACTCACGCCAAGGTCCGATCCAAGATAATTGATTTCGAAGCCCTTCAAAGCGATTGCCCGCCCACCGATCACCCTGTCTGCAAACACGACACCGCCGCAGGCCAGCTGGCAGTTAGACACACCGCGTTCAACTGTCAGATCTCGGCTGACGGTCAGCTCAGCTTCGTTGAGATACTTGGCATTACAATGACCGCCGATCCTCAGGTGTCCATTTTGATTGCCATTGACGCCACCGTGGAACATCGCGTCGCCACGGCAGATAATGCGTGCCGCGCCGACCGTGCCGTGGACTTCAATGCTCTTACACTTTATCGCAAAGTCGTCAAGCACGCTGCCTCGGACGATGACATGGCCGTTGAAGGTGATATGTCCGACAGACATGTCGACATCCTCCGCAACTTCGTAAATATCTAAAACCGTCAAATTCGATTCATTGAGAAGCGGACGACCGTCTCGAGTCGCGTAATATCGATTATCGTCGGGGTTAAAGCGAACACCTTCGCCTGGTAAAATAGCGACCGGTTGCCCTGGTAGGGCTGGCGTCGCCTGGCCGTCTAGGCCCACGCCTGTAGTTCCTAGCGAAGGCTTTTTAATCTGAGCCAATGGGTCACCATTGCTCACTGTCAATATGCCAGTGACAGCCTTATAGTCGACGCGCGCATCCTGGTCGTCTCGCACAGAAGCGGCCTGCTTCCCTTCGCCGGTCACGTCGACAAGGTAGTCTATCACCCCGTCGTCTCCGACGGCGGCTGGAACCCCCTGCGCGACCAAGAAGGCTTGTCCAATTCGCAACTCATCGGGATACTCGAGTGACATGCAGGCAACCTTTATCGTGTCGTATTTGATTCCGTAGGTGATCCTGTTTGTCTTCAATCCTGCAACGACGGCTTCGTAACTCATCAGCAGGGGTGGTTTGGTCGCGACGACCAGATGAACCGTGCTGAGTTGGTGGTCGATGTTCAATAAAAAGCCCGGCTGGTGGCCGTCTGCCTGCTCTCTAGATGGACTAAAGTCTGGGAAATTACCCTCCTGATCGGCCAACTCAGCTGTCTGGGTCGAACTGGTCGACACACTGGTTGCAGGCGCCAAATCTAGGCTGTCTTCTGGTGGAGTGGGCGGACTCGTAACGGTACGGCAGCGGGGACAGCGCACTCGTGTTCGAGGGCCGCCGTTGGCGAACTTGAGAGTGGCTGAACAGCCAGTACATTTAATGTATTGCATCGTCACCGACACCCCCTTTGGCTTTGCCTCCGGGTTCGACACCCCATGGTGTGACTGTCTATTTGATGCCGTGAACTTTCCTTAGGTTTCTGTAAGTCTATGCGACGCAGTCGCTTTTTGGTATTCGTTGGATGCTTCTTGTCACCGCCAGGCTTGAATCACAGTCGATCTGACGTTAGCATCAGTGAACGTTGGTCTTAACGGCGGGAGTGACTTGAATGGTGTGGATCAGTTTGCCCGAAGAGAAACCCGGTACAGCTCTGTCTCGAGTGACGGCACAATATAGAAAAGAAGGCCGGGCTGTCCCTTCGGTTATCGCATCAATGAGTCATCGGCCGGAGGCACTCCGTCGCGTTTTACAAATGAATTATGCAGTCACATTCGGTGGCTCTAGCTTGGGTCGGTATCGAGAAGAACTCATTGCGACGACTGTGTCCGCACTGAATCAATGTTACTACTGACTGGTCTCACACGCGGAGTTTCTTCGTGATTTTTGGACTGGGGAAGAGCGAGACTTTCTCAGATTCGTGCGTGTTATTTACCAACCGATGACCGATGCCCGTGACGATCAGCAGGACTGGGTTGACGCCGTTGTCCCAATGGGTGTCCTTGGCGATGTAGATCGGGAGATTCTTAGGTATGTCGAGCAGCTGACACGGCGACCAGAAGAAGCTAAGAAAGCAAGTCTCACGCCTTTGAAGCGCCATGGAATAGATGATAGGGCGATCACTGATATTGTTCTGGTCGCGTCATGCTTTGCTTTCATGAATCGCCTAGCCGATGGACTTGGTGTGACTTTAGATGCCGGGCGATACGAGCTGGCCGAGGCGTTATTTGGGTCAGCGTCGTTGGCGAGACACATAGAGTGGGGCGCACAAGCGCATTCAGACAAAGACCGCTAGCGCCTCAGTCTGGGCAGGCGTTTGGCACAGCGCAGGTTTCATTAACGCATCGTCTGCTAGCGCATTGGCTGTCAGCATTGCACTGTGTGCCGAGGGCCCGTCGAGAATAGCACCGCCCAATTTCATCATCTGGTCCAAAACGCCCAACCGTGCGACCTCGTTCATTCAAGCAGAGTAAGCCGCGTTGGCAGTTAGATTCGGGCGTAATGGCTCGAGTGCCAATAGCCCAGCAGGCCTCGCCGTCACTCACTCTCGCGCCGCACCGACCCATGAATACAGCGGACCGAGCCCCACGTTGTGGTATCACAGTGTCGCAAAAAGACCCTTCGGGGCACATGTCAGGAAACGCCAATGGGCAGCCTGGGCCTTCAAATTGGCGCTCGCAGCGACCTTGGTCCGTTCCGGTTCCGGCTCTATATACGCAGTGATGCTCGACGTGGCAGCTCGCCCCGCCAAATCGGGCGGGTCCGCAGCGGTCGCCGACGGAAGGGATCTCCGGCAAGGGCCTTACCACACACTGTCCATCGATACCGTCATCAATGGCACAGGTCGTAAAGACGGGGGCACCGTCGCACATGGATTCGCGAGTACACATATCCCCAATGGCCCTTGGGCGAATACATAGACCGCCATCACAAACCAGGCTGGCTTCACATTCGCATTGCCCAATACAATCTTCGGAACATGGCTCATTGTTGCCAGAACGCGGAGTGCAGATCCCGTTGCACCCCTCCGCGTCGAGGCAAAGCGTACTGCGGCAGTGCAGATTATCCACACAACGCTGCCCATCCTCGAGGCGCCCTTGGATTGTCCCCTGACAAACCGAATCTAAGAGACGGCTGTTTGCCAACTGGTCTTCATTGGCGCAATCGAGGATCCCGTACGTGTCGATGCATCGAGAAATTGCGTCTGGTTGTAGGTCAATGAGTGCAGCCTCCAATCCGTATTCGATTCGGGCTAACTCGCCGTCTCGGATGCTCAGGTAGACTTGTTCAATGCAATCGCCATCGGCCCAGGCTGCAACCTTGAGCACTCCGGTGGCACATGGGCGAATGTAGCGGCAATAGGCTTCAGCCCAGCGTCGGGCAGAGCGTTCTATATTTAAATCACTTAAGCCATGATCCGACTCCGGATGTTGTCCTTCTACATCACCTAATCGTGCATCTCTAAGATCGGCATCTGGTGGAGCCTGGCCCAGATCGTGAGTGCCCTTATCGCGAGACGTCGAATCGGACATTGACTGCGAATCACTGACCGTCATTGAATCCCAGTTCATATCGGTCTCGTGGGTCAACATAAGGTCATTGTCTAATGCCATATCTGCGTTAAATAGTGCATCTGTGCCCGTGTCAGATGCGTCGGCCCTTGTGGCGTCGTCACAGCCAATGAAACAAAAGAGGTGAGCGACGACCAAAAGGGCGATGTGGATGATACGTTTTGAAGTCAACTGGGACACTCCCTCGTGCGCATCGACGGCCTAAGGTTGTCTTAAAGGAATGCTTACAACGTCTCTGAAGTCTGGAAACTCAGCCGGTGTCCATATGCGATTTGTATCCCGTTCGTAATACAAGTCTTCACATCCGTAGACCCAAGCGCTGATGCTGCTTTCACCCATATTAGGTCGAGTTCGGTAGAGCCGTCCAAACCGAAGATATTGACTCGACGATGAGATATAGTAATTGCCGCGCCAACTAATTGCCCCTTGTACTCTAGTCTGTGCAGCCATGACCGTATTTCGGCCATCCACACGACCATCAATATCCATAAGCCGCTTGTTGTCCATGTCGATGGGCCAATGAACAAGTCGACTTTGACTGTCCGATGAGCGGTACTCTGCGCTCAGGATAGTTGCTGGATTGGTGCTGCGGTCTAAGGAAATAGAGGAGAACGAATAGGCGCATGAGTCATCGGTCAGTTCATAACGTGCCAATTGAGGGACGATATATCTGTAGTTGTGAGCCCTTGACCCCTCGTCACTCAGACCAACCAGGTCTGGATCATCTGTGAGACTGACTCTGATAATCTGATTGAGGTCAAAGACGCGCATGCCGACACGGGTGTCGGCGACGTAGAGATAATTACCGAGCCAAACGATGCCACCGGCGTGGAGTGCATCATTATTGCCGTGATCGTAGCGGACGGCTCGATAATCAACCCCTCCAGGGAATGCGAAAGGGCGAACTAAGAGCAGATGGCGATACCGAATATTATCCCTGTCAGTCAGGTCAACGAGTGAAATCCGTGCGCCTTTGGTCGGTCGATCATCTGTCCGATGGTACCAAGACACCATCACAAGGCGGCGGCCTTCAAGGCGGCCGTTGTCGAACGCGTCGCTGGTCCCGGTAATGCCTTGCGGATACCAGTACGAGACATCCATATCGCCATTATTCCAAACGAATCCAAAGTGGTCGTGATTACGCAGCCGCGTGGCACTTTGGTTTGTGATACCTAAGCGGCCCTCACGATTAAGGTCATTGAGTACGCCGGAAACGCCTTGGCGGTTGCCGATCGCCGCCACCAAACGCTCGATTAAATCGCGTCCACTGGCCCATTCGTCCGCAGATGGCGAATTGAGTCGGAATGCGCAGCGGTGTAGCGGTACCATATGATGCTCATCGAGCTCGGGCGCCCACTCATTCCGATCCAGACAAGCCGGGACAGGTCCTGGGCAAGGAATATTCCATCGGCAGTCATTGGTACAGCGATCTCTCGGGTTCTCATTTCCGTCATCGCAGTCTTCGTTGGCGTCTTGGATGCCGTTGCCACAAACCGGCCTCGGCGGGATGTCCTCCTGCCGAGCATCGGGCTCGGCCATCCCATCCGGCTCGGCCATCCCATCCGGTGGTGGGGGCATTGCGTCGGCAGCCACCGCTGCATCAACCGTCATGTCCAGAGAAACCATCTGATTCGAATCCGAAAGCCCATCGGTCATCGCGTCCTCGGGCGGGTCGAGTTTTTGATCGACATCAGAGTCAGAGACGATAACACCCCTATCTGCGATACGGGCATCGACGGACGTTTGCCCATCGCCAATACCTTGGTCATTGGTGCGGGATGCATCGGAGGCACTATCAGGTCGTGGGTCGACGTATCCGTCTAAATCCGCATCGCTACTTTGGGACGGGCCAGTCTCTACGCCCTGACCGTCCAATTGCGTCGAATCAGGGGCACACGCGACGAAAATGAGCGCTATCGCGGGCACGATGAGTCGCATGGCTGCTCCTCTGGCTGGCGGCAATCCCTTAGGCGCCCTTCGCCATTTGTTGGACTTGTTGCTTTAGAAACGCGACTCGATCACCGGTCGAAAGCGAGTCATCGTGTCCGCTCTGTAGCAGGCGCTGAGAAACCCGCTCACCGGCAAAGCCAAAGAGACACATGCCTGAAATAGCCAACGTCAGCTGGAGGGCATCTTGTCTCTTAAAGACCCCGGCATCCATGCCCGATTCAAAGAACTGGGCGGCGACGGCCAATGTGAGGTTAATTGCTTGTGCGCCATGGGCCTGGACAAAAGGGCCGCCATCGACCATTTCCCGTAACACAATTTTAGCCGCATCGGGTTGT
>MDTC01062682.1_pt1 | contig 12556 bp, 10 predicted proteins | sample 811181 | NCBI WGS metagenome assembly MDTC01 (sample SAMN05326644, study PRJNA326480) | marine metagenome | isolation source: seawater | place: Pacific Ocean: North | collected 2011 | reverse complement strand
TCAGGTAATAACATTCTATTTAACCAACTATGTATAATACCATCGCCAGGCTTGAGTGAAATACCACCACGATTATTGATAAAATCTGGTAAAGTATTATGGGTAGCTAAGTCCACAGGTTTTGGATATGCTGCAGTATGACAAAAAGATTGCATAACTAAATCAGCTGAAAACCCTAAACACGCAAGATCTTTCAATTCATCACGAGTCATTGGTCCTGTTGTATCTTGTGAACCAACACTGGTAATAATTGGTTCACAATAAGTTCCGGGTCTTATACCTTCAATATTGCAAGCTTTTCCTACCATTTTCTGTGCCAATGTGTAACCATGGTTTTCATTATTTTTTGTATTTTCATCATTAATATTTTTAATAAAAATATTTTCATTTTCCATATTTAATACTTTACCTGCTTTTAAAGTTAAACTTTTTCCTATAATTAAATTAATTCTTCCACCAGCTCTAACACTATCTAATAAAACTGGTGATTTTAATTCCCATTTAGTTAAAACTTCTTGTGAATTATGATCTTTAGTGATACCTTCATATGGATAAATATCAATAATTTGGCCCATTTTAATTTTTTCTACTTCCATTTCTATTGCTAATGCTCCACTATCTTCCATCGTATTAAAAAATATAGGTGCAATTTTATTTCCAATACAATATCCTCCAAATTTTTTATTTGGGACAAATGGTATTTCTTTACCAAAGTGCCATAAAATACTATTTGTAGCACTTTTTCTACTTGATCCTGTGCCTACAACATCACCAACAAAAGCTATTGGATATTTTTTTTGTTTTAATAATTCAATTGTTTCAATCGGCCCAATTTCATTTGGAACATTAGGAGTTATGCCCGATCTGGGATTTTTTAACATACATTGTGCATGTAAAGGTATATCAGGTCTTGACCATGCATCTGGTGCTGGAGATAGATCATCCGTATTTATTTCTCCATCGACTTTAAAGCAAGTTAGGGTAATTTTATTTGGAATTGGATCTTTATTTATAAACCATTCAGCATTAGCCCACGAATAAAGTAAATCTTTTGCATATGGATTACCATTTTTGTATAAATCTTCAATTGTATAAAAATAATCAAAAATTAATATATTTTTTTTTAAATTTTCGGCTGCAAACATTGCATTTGGACTTGAAAGTAATTTTACTAATGCTTCTATAGAATACCCTCCTTGCATAGTTCCTAATATATCAATTGCATCAATTTTATCAATTAGCGGACTAAATGATCTTTCTTCAGCTAAATCTAATAAAAAATTTGCTTTTAGCTTAGTTGTTTCATCTACGCCTGGAAGAATTCTAGTTTTAAATTGATTTAATAAAAAATTTTCTTCTCCATCTTTTGGATTTTTTAATTCAATAATTAAATCATTAACTTCATCAAAATTTAAAATTTTAGGTTCTATTCCTATTTTTTGTCTATCATAAATTGATTTTTGTAATGTTGATTTAAATGTTGAAAACGATCTATTAAATTTTTGGGTATTTTTTAAAAATTTATACATATATTTCCTAGATAGTTATATTTAAATAATATAACTTATAATTAATTTATACTATTTAAATATGTGTTAGTTTTATTGTACGAATATTTCCATTACTTGATGTAATATTTAATTTTATAGATTGAATCAAACAATCATTATTATATGCAACTGAAGTTCCTACACCTAGACTAATTTGATTACCAAGTGGTGGAATTTGAATATTAGTCATTTTATTTAATTTCTCAACTGCTTTTTCACATGATCTATGTTTTGGTGCTAGAAATTCAGGAAACATACAATTTCCAGTAATAGGATATTGTGTAATATAAGAACGTGCATTTTTAATAATAAACATAATATTATTAAATCGACCAGTTTTAAAATGATAAATATGAGTAACTGTTTCTGTATTATTAAATCCATGTTTTCCAGTTAGATAACACCATAGATGACCACAATTAATAGATAAATCACTATTATCTAATGTTGTATGTGCTGTATACACTTTATTCATTCCTGTTGTATCAATAGTAATATTAGTAATAATACCAGAATTAATATCTGCAATAATTTCTGAAAGTGTACTTGCCGTACTTGGTTTTGATATATTTATACGATCTGCAAAAGATCCATATTTATTTTTATTATTTTCTTTACGCATTTCTGCAAAAGCATTTATCACTGAAGTTTCATTATTTTTTGAAATTTTAATACATCCAGGATGTAGTTCTAACTGTGAAATTGTTTCAATTGTATTGACTAAATTTTCACATAATTTCTCAGCTGCTCGAATATTACCTTCACTTGGATCAGCTGTTTTTCTACGATAATTATGTGGATTATTTCTCTCTTCTATCATTTTAACTACCGCCGATGGAGACTGGCCATTTTCTAAAATATCTAAAATATATCCATTAATTGTATGATAAAAACCAAGATGAGCGCTATCTGAATCACCTTCACAATATGGAGATTTACATATTGTCTCAGCAAGAATTTTTAATTGTTTACTAAAATGGATATCTTTCCAATTATTATTAAAATTTTTAACCTTTTCTAAAATTTTAATAAACCAGTCTACTGCTGGAACCTGTGTCTTTCCATATACAGATTTTATAAGTAGATCTTTTAATTCTTTACATGAAGTAAGTATATCATTAATTTCACCTACTTTTACTAGCAAGTTATGAATTAATGGAGTATATTTCGTTAAAGCTTTTTGCATCCATTTTATGTCATAATTAGATAGATTATCTGAAACTGAAGATGGTGTATATGAATAATGAAGATATGGTGTTCCTGTTTTAATATCATTTCCTTCATGTGGATTTAATAGTGTATTACTAGTTACATATTTAAATAGCCATCTATATTCTAATTCTTTACTATATGCTGTAATTAATTTCTTACATTTCTCATTAATTGATTTTTGTAAATCACTTCGAGTTCTATGATTATAATTGCAAAATACTGAGTTACCATTTGCATCTATATATGTTCGAAATTTATGTAACCGATTTTTACATTCTCTACAATTCCATTCCCCCAAAATATCATTTGTAAAATGATGTTTTGATGTCAATGTTGCAATTAATTCTGGATCCATTTCAATTAGAAAGGAAACGCTTTTTCCGGAATTAAGAATAATCTTAATTACTGGAATTTTTTGTCTTTGAGAAATATTTACATAAGTATGATAATTTTTATCTTTGTCACTATCACTATCAGCAATTGAAATTTCTTGACATTGAGACATGGCTTCCATTATTAATATTACTAATGATAAAAGAATATTTTTCAATTTTTAAAAAGATTAAAATCAGTATTTCAAATTTTCTATATCTTTTAATTTAAACTCTATTGTATGAAATTTTGTTATATCAAATCTCAAAAAACCCATCAAAACTAATAATAGAAAATATATATACATTAATTTTAATAATATATATTTTTTAAATACTTAAAATTTATCTATTTTCTAGTGTTTTTTCTCTTAGTATTGCCTAACTTTTTTCTTTTAGTTCCTCCTTTTCTTTTTGAAGTATTTTTATTGCTAACTCGTCCTTGAGAAATTCGCGATGAAGGAATATTACGACCACTTTTATTTACTCCAAACATTCTATCTGAATGGATAGTATATCTTCCATCTTTGTCGCCATAAATCATATAATACATTCCTGGTACTTTTTTATCAGAAGCACTGGTATAGAGTTCTTTTACAATCTTTTTATTTTTTTCAAAATTACTTAGATCTTTATATTGTTCTTTTAATGTATTAAAATTATCTTGTACTTTTTTTCGTTCTAGTTCATTCTTATATAACGGTAAAATATTATTATTAAAATATACATCTACATTTGAAATTCCATCAATCCAACTTTTTAATTGTTTTCTTTCAGATAAATTATCTCCCTTCCAAGCTATAGAAGGCATATATATATATAAAATATTTTTAATAAGCTAAAAAATTGAAAATATATTTTTTATTACTCTATTAATATCAATGGATTCTACCAAAAAAACTCGTAAGCAAAAGCTACGTAAATTTAATACTAGTGGTATTTGTAAAAATTCAAAATGTTGTGGATGTAATCATTTAAAAGAACAATTCAGAAAGAAAGATATCTGTTTGTCAGATATTGATGACCAGATTTCTTCAACCCAAGCAGAAATTAATGAATTAATGGATGAATTAAGTAAACATATTTGTCCCTCAGTATTTGAATCACTAGGCCTTTTGGAGCCAGCAGCAGAAACTAATACAAAACAAGAATAGAAATTTATTATTCCTCAAAAATTCCATTAATAATTAAATCAAATCCCAGACCTAAACATAAAACAGAACCTAAAATCATTAAACCTATACCAAAATAATAATAAATACTATCCTCTTTATTTTCTTCTTTTTTACTTTTATTAAATATATATAAACCTATTAATAAAATAGTCATACCTATTAAAAATTGTGGTACAAATCCTAATAAACTTCCTGCACCGATTACAGCTGCTGTTTTAAAAATACTCCTATAATCTCTTTTTTTTTTCCTGGAACTTCTATTTGTTAGCATTTATATATTAATTAAATATTAAAATCCATTTTTTTTCTCTCTTTAAAAGTTTTATTTTTTGTACGCTTTCCTAAAAATTTAAAATAACGATTTGCTAAATTATATCTTTCATTTATATTTTTAACCTTTTTTTTAGTGTTATGGCGTTTAATAGCTTCTAAACGCACTTTCATTATCATAGCTACCTGCCAAATTCTTTTATGTGGATATTTTTTTGTTTTATACAATTTTTCTAATTTTTTAATTGTATTTTTAATATCATTCATTGTAGTATATTTTATATGAATAGTATCTTTTGGATTTTTATCAATATAAACATCAAATGATTTTTTAGGATTTTTAGGATTAAATAAAAATTGTTTTTTATTTTTTTTACTTTTTTTCATTATATATAATATTTAATATTATTAATGAATTATAATATTAAAGGTTTGAAATATTTTATTTATAATATAACAAAAAATAAAAATAATTACTTAGAATTACCTGAAGATATTCGTAGATTAATATGGAAATTTGCACATGATTATTATTATTTAGAATGTTATCTTTGTAATAAAGTACTTATTACATTTAAAATAAATATAATGAATAATATTAATGATAATGAAAATTTTTTAATTATGAATGGAATAACTAAATGTAATGATTGTATATTATAACAAATTTAAAAATAATCAAATATATATTAATATATTTAATGGCGTTAACTAATTTAGATAAAGATACAAGTACTAGACTATTTCAAATGTTATCATTAACTGATTCAAGTAATAATATTAATATAATTAAATCAAATTATTCTACATATGGCCAATTAAAAATAATAGCCGATCAAATAATAAATTTACAGAATAAAGCTAAAGAAATTATTATAAATGCAGAAATTAATGATAAATTACATAATATTGAAATGAACTGCAAAAAAGTACCTGGAACTTATTATTATCATTATGAAGTAAATAATAAAGAGATATTATCTATAATATCTCCAGATGAATGTAATTTTTATACTAAATATTATGGTAAATATATATTTAATTATGACAATCTATTTTATAAAATAGATTAAAGCCACATACTATCCCATGCGCCCTGCGAAACACCTGTAGGAGGTGAAATATCTAAATTTGTAAATTCATCTAGTAATTTAGTTGCACCATTAAACATATTGTTTGCTAGTTGAAGACTATCTGTATTCCAGTGAATGAGACTGTACTGGAATTTTGTAGCATTTTCAAACATTTCTTCCATATCAATAACATTATATGTATCCCAATTTTTAATATTTTCATTAAAAGTTGTATCTTTAAACAATGCACGCATATTAGTAACTTGACTTACATCCCAATTACCAATCCAATTATACTCACTTTGGACACCTAGTGTAGTCTTTGGATCTAGATATTCTTTAAGTACTTGGCGTATATTATCATCAGTTAGCGATAAAAATATTTTTCGAGGACAAACACTTGGGCCTACCTTTTGACAAAATACACATTCCCAAGGTTGATTCAGAGATACTGCTTTATTTAAATTAGGACATAAATTATAACTATTATTATTATATTTATAAAATATAGGCTTTTTTGAAGTAACCATTTCAACAGTAAATCCACCTTGCTTATTAGGTTGTGTTAACATTTCAACTACATCATATTCGTTACCATTATAAGAATAGTTTGTATCAGTTAAAGTATTTATTATTGTATCAATGCCTAAATATGATTGATTATTAATTTTTTCATTTCCTGGAATTTTCCATACTATAGTACTACCATCAGTAAATGTTCCTGCAGTAAATAATGTCCATATTTCTTCAGCACTCTTAAGAGGATTAGATGTAGTACCATAGTTAATTATTCCATTATTACGTGAATTATCATCTTTAGCACCACATAGAAGATTTGCCCATCCTTTATAAAATATAGATTTATTCTGAATCTGGACTGGTTGAGCATTTGTAGAACTTTTCCATAAAGGATTTAGATAGTCTATAAGAGCTTCTTGTTTTACTGTAAATTGTCCTGTAGGTGGTAATATTGGGCCCTGCTGCGGGGCTATATTATTTTCTCCCATATCATATATAAATTGTGAATAAAATAGTCGGGATTTTTCAAGCATTTCTTCTACTGTTGGTAATTTAAGTGGAGAACCACTATCACTTTTTAATTTATAGTTATCTCTTCTAGCTTTATCTATAGCATGAAATTTGTTAAGAGCAACTAAATTCTTATTTCTAGCATTTTCAAATCTAACAAATATACCAGAACCGACAGCACTATAAAACCACCATTGGAAGGGTGGGAGTGTTGGTCCTGGAAATACAGCACTGCCTGCATGATTTTGTACTTCTAAAAAATTTGATCTATTTCTCATACCATTTATATTATTTAAATAAAATTGGTTTGGACTATTTTTATTATATTGATTTATAGCACCAATAATAAGATCTGTACAAATATAAGAACTACCACCTCCAAAATCAGCGCAACTTTGACAAGCAGTCGGTTGAAGTGTTCTTCCACATAGTTTGGGTGGGTTGGGTGGATTTTGTAAGTCTACATAATTAGGTAATGCAGCATAATAATCTGGTGCCCAAATTTGATGCATATTTGGTAGTAGATTGAGTAATTCTTTAAAAGATAGAGCTGAATTAGTTTTATTTATGCCACTATAACGAAAACCGGTATTTAAAAATTTATTATTCATATTATTCCATAATACACTTTGACCTAATAAATCTATAACACACTTACTAATAGTATAATCTGGTCTAATTATATTTGAAGAAAGAGGCATATATATTACATTTAATAATAGGCAATTATCTAGTTGATATTGATTTTTCCAAATTCCCTGTATTGGTAATGTGTTTTGTGGTATACTATTACTATAAATAGATTTAATATAATTAATACAACATGATTCAAGATTATTAGAATCAATAGATATAACACTATTAGGTCTAGCCTTTTCGCATTTTGTTTTGCATTCTCCTATAGTTTCTTCAAACGCTCCATTAGGATTAATAGGTAAATAATACCGAGCATATTTAATACCATCAGCATCTACATTAAATTGACTTCTATATCTTCCAATTCCACTAAGTTGATTAGTTTTTACAACAAGACTTCTAGTGTCTATTAATATATCTCCGTTACCAAAATCAGATGGAAGAGGTTCAGTTAAGCCACCAGCAATATTAGATGCGGCATCTCTAGTTACTAAAGTAGTTGTTCGTTCTCTAACTTTATTGACAAGATGAGCGGGAATACCAATTGCATTTGCCTGACTACTTCCTGGTAGCCAACCTCTATCTCTACCTTTCAATCCCCCTGCTCTTCTATTTTCACTTCGTTGTCTAGCTCTCCAAGCCATAATTATATAATATAAATATTATATAAATAATATTTACATTAACAATAATTTATAAAAACTATAATATTTTCTAAATATTATTATTTAACCCGAGCACATAGTGCAGCCATTATCATCACACTCTATATCTTTTTTTGGTTTTTTAGTGTCAGGTTCAATAGTAAATTGTTGTGGTTGATGTCTAGGTTTTCGACGAAGATAATAAATACCAGTTTTAAGTCCTTGTTTCCAACTATAAAAATGCATATTAGTTAATATTTTAGAGTTTGGATCTTCAACCCATAAATTTAAACTTTGTGATTGACATATATATGCTCCTCGATCTTTTGACATATCTATTAAATTTCTCATTGACATTTCCCATACTATTTTATATTTATCTTTTAGTTTTTGTGGAATATTATCAATATATTGAATACTGCCTTTATTCTGAATTATATTATTTTTAATATTTTCATCCCACATATTTAATGACATTAAATCTTCTATTAAATATTTATTTACTAAAATAAATTCGCCGGCTAATGTTCTCCTTGAATAAATATTACTTGTAATTGGTTCAAAACATTCATTATTTCCTAAAATTTGACTTGTACTAGCGGTTGGCATAGGAGCAACTAATAAACTATTTCTTAAACCAAAATTTATAATATTTTCTTTAAGTGTTATCCAATCATATTGTATATCAGAATCAGTATTTGGATCAATATTCCATAAATCAAATTGTAATGTGCCGTTTTCAGTAGGACTTCCTTCAAAAGATGAATATGAGCCAACAATATTTTCATTTTTCCATTTATATTCTATTTCTTGTCTAATAGGTTTTATTTTATTTAATTTTTCTTCTATTATATTATCATTTGCAATTGCATTTGCAATACTTGCATCTGTAATATTGTATATATTATATTTGGTACATATATCAGTTTCATCATAAAAAGTCCAATTACCCATATTATATTGATCTATTAGATAATTCATATCATCTATTCGATTCTTTGCAATATTGTTAGATTCTTCTAAAGCTGCATGATAAATTGTTTTAAAAATATTTTTATTGATATTTTTTGCTTCTTCTGATTCAAATGGTAAATCTAAATTAATAAATACATCAGCTAATCCTTGAATGCCTATTCCAATTGGTCTATGATTAAGATTGCTTCGTTTAGTTTTTTCAGTTGGATAATAATTAATATCAATAATATTATTTAAATTGTATGTTATTACTTTAGTTACTTCATGTAATTTTTTATAATCAAATGTATTTCTTAGTATATCCTCAATTTTATTATATCCACCAATTAATATATCGTTATCTAATAATTGTGGTAATGTATTAACATTATATTTTTCTTTAAAATTATTAATACCTTCTTCATTATCTAGTATTATTTCTTCATATTCTATTTTGCGTTTTTTAAGTAATCCTTTTAATAATTGACACCAACTACAATTTTCTTTACTATATATAACAACATTTGAAAAAGGATTTTCTGTTTTAATAATAAAATTAGATAATCCAATAGATGCTAAATTACAAACAGCAGTTTCTTTATCATTACTATATTCGGTAATTTCAGTGCATAAATTACTTGATTTAATAGTTCCAAGATTTTTTTGGTTTGTTTTATTATTAATATGATCTTTATATAGTAAATATGGTGTACCTGTCTCCATTTGTGAATCTAATATTTTTAACCATAAATCACGTGCATTAATTTGTTTTATAAAAAGTTTTTTATTTTCATAATCTAAATATAAATTTTTATATTCTTCTCCATAACATTCGGATAATCCAGGTGTTTGATCTGGGCAAAATAATGACCATGTACTATTTGTTTGTACCCTTTCCATAAAAAGATCTGAAATCCATAATGCATAAAATAAGTCTCTTGCCCTAAGTTCTTCATCGCCATGATTTTTTTTAAGATCTAGAAAATCTTCAATATCAGGATGATGTGGTTCTATATATATTGCAAAACTACCTGCTCGTTTTCCACCACCTTGATCAATATATCTAGCTGTTTTATTAAAAACACCTAACATTGGAATAATGCCATTTGATGTTCCATTTGTTCCTCTAATATGACTTCCTTTTGCTCTAATATTATGTATATGCAGTCCAATACCTCCTGCCCATTTTGATATTTTTGCACATTCTTTTAGTGTATTATAAATACCATCTACACTATCATCTTCCATTGCAATAAGATAACAAGACGACAATTGAGGTCGAGGTGTTCCTGCATTAAATAATGTAGGAGTTGCATGTGTAAACCATTTTTCAGCCATTAAATTATATGTTGTTTTAATTTTATCTAAATCATTTAAATGTATTCCAATTGAAACGCGTAACCACATATATTGGGGTCTTTCAATTATATTTTTATTAATATGCATAAGATAAGCTCGTTCTAATGTTTTAAATCCAAAATAATCAATTAAATAATCATTATCATTATTAATTAAATTATTAAAATAATCTTTATTTTTATTAATAATATCAATAATTTCTTTAGAAATTAATGGTGTATGGTTATTATTAATATCATTAAAATTATATAATAAATTTATAGCTTCTGAAAATAAAGGATTTGTATTTTTATGTAAATTAGATATTACTAATGCACTAGCTAATTTAGCATAATCAGGATGTACGGTACATAAAGAAGCGGCCTGTTCAGCAGTTAATTCATCAATTTTTGATGTACTAATATTATTATGTAGTTGATCAATTACTTTAATAACTAATGTAGTATAATTTACTTTAATATTATGTTTTATTCCAAGTGTTTTTACTCTTTTAAGAATTTTATCAAATGCAACAGTTTCGTAACTTCCAGTTCGTTTTATAACATTCATCTCCTTGAGACTGTTACTGTCCATATAATTATATTATATGTTTATAATTTTAAGTCAATTAATTTTATTATATATCTTTAATATATATGAAAAAAACATTAAAAAATAGTAAAAGAAAAAAAAATACTAAAAAGATAAATAAAAGATTTAGAAGTAAGAAGAAAGGAGGGGTGCATTCAATTGATGCATCCCGTGAAACTAGAAGAAATAGACAGACAATTGCTAATGAACAAAAAACAAAAAGATTACAAGAAGAGAAAGAAGAACACGAAAAAGAAGAGAAAGCAAAACAATTAAGATCAACCCAACGAAAGACAATAATGAAAGAAAAAAGAGAGAGAGAAAAACAAAAAGCAAAAGAACAAAAAGCTAAAAAAAATTCTTATAAAAGTTATTATCAATCTAAAATACATTCTGATCAATATCAAATACCATCAGAGTATGCAAAAATTGTTGAAAGAAATTTAGCTGCTGCTGAACGTACAGAAGATCCAGAAATGCGAAAAATTTTTATTCAAACAGCAAATATGTGGAATCAGCCAACAATACCAATACAGCCACATTATCCTATTTTATATCCACCTTTCCCGGAAGACCGCCCGATGTTAGATGCTTATGGAAAATTATCTCCATCAAATGAAATTTATATATCATGGTTATGGGATAATTACATTAAAATTCCTGTTCAAGCAGCAGTAGAAGAATCTTTAGAGCTTTCTCATTCTAACAGTGATTCCGCAAACTTAACACAACATAATGCTCATTTAGCAGCACTAGCAGAACTAAATAAAATTAATCGTCAAAATATTCTAACTGAAACAGGAATTAAAAAAATACCCCAACAAAGTATACATTATTTAGAAAGAATTATAAATCATATATATGGAGTTGGTGGTAGAAATAATTTATTAAGTACATTAATAATATATTATAGTTCTCATCCTGAGAAAATAAATGATAAAGTACGAACAAGATTACTAGCATTATATGATGAACCATTACAGAGAGAAAATTTAAATGCAGAGCAAATAAGATTTATGGAGGATAATTTTGGAGTTGCTGGTCCTTCATCTTAATTATGTGTTTAATTTTTGAATATTAATTAAACATTTTTTCATAGGTTGATTAGTTTCAGCTAACTTACGTCGTTTAGGTGCTCGGTGGTCATATCCACTGTCTCTTTCTTTAACTATTGTATCCCATATTTCTTTAAATTTACTTAAAGCAGTATTAAACCATAATTTATTTCTTAAAACTAATACATTACTAAATTGATCTAATTTCCAATAAATTGTTCTTATCCATTCTAAATCAGAATGTTCATCCATTTTTTTATTTTCCCATTCATTATAATCATTATATGATATATTTAAAGGAGCATATTTATAAATAATATTGCCTTGATTATTAAACATTAATATTATACCTTTTTGTTTTTGATCTTTTGATAAATTAAATGTCCCATCTTCAATAAAATCATTATATGTATTATATTCAATAAATCTAGTTTCTAAAAAATCACATTCATTTAAATCACACACTTCCATTTGAATTTGCATTTGTATCCAATATTCCAATTTAGGAATACCATTAATTTCTCTATTAAATATATTTTTTATTTCAAGCATTCTTCCATATAAGGGTGAATTATTACAATTATTTATTCCATCCGGAGATGCAGCAAGAAAAGTATAATCTTTATGTAATATACATCCAAATTCATCCACTTGTGTT
>MDTC01147195.1_pt1 | contig 12558 bp, 2 predicted proteins | sample 811181 | NCBI WGS metagenome assembly MDTC01 (sample SAMN05326644, study PRJNA326480) | marine metagenome | isolation source: seawater | place: Pacific Ocean: North | collected 2011 | reverse complement strand
CTACAAAACTGTCTATAAAAGTTTCTGCGTTTAATATACGATATTGGTCAGTGATTATTGCGGGCATTGATACTTACATTTTTGATTATTTATACCTCTTATTTAGATTAACTTGTATAAGAAGTTTTGATTGGTATAGTTCTTATCACTTGAGCTGAGGTCTCAATTCCAACAACTCCATTTTGATTGTGGAAAGTAAATGATTTCGAATTAGCACTTCTAGATACATTAATTGAACCCCAACTATAAGTTCCATATTTAACTTTAGTTGTTAGTGTTGTTGTATCTATACCTGCAATCGAATTAACATTTGCGAAAACTCTTATCATAGAAGATCCAACAGAAACATAATCTTCAGCAAAATAAACATTATTTAAGAAACTATTTCCAACACCTACAGTTTCTGGGCCTGAAGATGTAGTTCTTATTCCAGTAATTCCATTTCCTATAAAGGTATTATCAATTACAAAATAGTCACCAGTAGAAATACCAGATTTAGATCTTTTATCCTGTTCAGAACCATTTGGTATACCGTCTGGATCATATATGTTTTCATGTGGCACAATTTCAAAGAATAGTGCAGGCCCAGTTGTATTAATACCTACAAGACTCGTTCCAATCCCAACGACAACTCCATAATCACCTTCATATGTAACTTTTTCGATTGTCTCAACAACAGCAGTTGTTCCCAAACCAACTATGTTTATATTATTCAGAGTTTGTCCTAAGTTATCAACTTTTTTAAACATCCAAGAGTCTTTGACATAAATTTTACTATCAGTTGGTGAAATTGATTTAATTATTCCACTTGTTGGTGCTATATCTGGTTCTAAGTAATTTCTCTCTTTTGATATGCTTACTCCATCTATTATTAAATCTTTTGTTTGTTTTCTCCACATCATTGGTCGAGCAAAATCAGCATTAGTAGATATACCAACTCCAGAATATGTTGTGGTTTCCACTGTATCTGCTGCTATTAATTCATAAACCACTCTATTATCTTGCTCAGATTTTTTTTCTAATGTGATTACGGATTCAGTTCTAATTCCAGAGGAAATACTAGAATTTACATTACTTTGATTAAAATAGTGTAATCTTAATTCATCACCTGGTTTTATTGTTTCGTCAACATCTACCTCAACAAAGTCAGATGTAGAACCAGTGTAAAAATACATTTTAAATAAACTACCTGGTTTTGGTGGCTCTTTAAATGTTATTCTAGTTCCACCTTCAAATTCATAATCAAGACCTGGTCTCTGTAAAATATCATTAATGAATATCAAGAGATTATTTTGTAGAATAATTCCTGATCCTTCTTGAGCAACTATGCTATAGTACTCTTTATCTTTAATTGTACGAGTTATTAAAAATGATTTTCTAGATCCATTAAACTGAATACTAAAATCATCAAGTTCTAATAATTGGCCAAAACACCGTCCTGAGAATTTATCTTGGAATTTATTTTTTACAGTTATATTAAACGCACTTGTTCCAATTCCTACTTGGAATGGTAGTGTAGTTAACTGCAAATTATCTCCTATTTCATAACCTACGCCACGATCTGCTATGTCAAATGATATTATACTCCCACCAGTCCCAACAACCACATCCATCGTTGCACCAGATCCATTTCCACCAGATAATGGAATATTTTTATAAGGACTTGGGGGATCAACTGTTACAAAATTTATTCCAGTTGAAATTCCACCTTGTGCATAACCTGAACCTTCATTTGCAATTTTGACATCTGTAACTATGCCAGCAGTTACAAATGCGGATATTGCAGCACCAACTCCAGTTGTAGAACTCACTGATACTAAAGGATTGGACAAGTAACCAGCACCACCACTAGCTATTCCTACAGATTGTATTGTTCCACCTGCTGAAACAACAGCAGTTAGTATTGCTTTTTTGGGAACTTGATATCCAGAACCAATTCCTACATCAAATTCATTAATAATCCCCCCTTTAGGCAAATCTTTATTTGCTGATGTTCCTGTAAAATCAATCGAACTTCCTGCTCCAATTATTTGATAATCGGATTTGTTAATATCACCAACATCTCCAAAAAATGGTTTTTGGAATACATTATTAATTAATATTGCACCAAAACTACTAGAAATTCCTAACAATTCATTTCCATTTGTTGTCATCTTAAATTGATCGGTAGATCCATCAAATCTATCTGATATATCATCAATAATTTTATTGGTATCATAAGTTAATCTGTAATATGCTCTTCCAGAAAAAGTAGATGAAGTAACTCCTACAGTTCCTGTTGGCCCATATGGTGCTTCAGAAAAGTATATTTTACCTTCATTTATTCTGTAATCACCTTTAACTACTGTTACTGCTGCACCGACTGTATGTGCTACTGCAACAGTTCCCATTTGACCTCTTTCAACATTTAGAGTAGTTGTTCCAACACCAACGGTGCTTACTTTAAATATTTCATTTTCTATTTTAAATAATGACTTACCTGAAATTTCTGAAGTATCATTTAAAAATACAATTGTAGTTGATATTCCCACTTCAGTAGTTAATCCTACAGATATGGCAGTTGTAATACCAATAGGACTTTGAATTATATTATCAATGGTTATTAAAGATCGGATAGTGGCATTTTCTGAGGGAACTGAAAGAGTATTAGTATTTGCTATTCCAACTACGTTAGTAAATGATACTGCAATTCCAGCAGATGCAAAAGTAGCAGAAATTGCAACTTTAATTGTATCTGGATCTTCTCTTATTGCAAAAACAGTTGATGGTAATAATGTTGTTGCAGCCACACCAGCGTTAACATCGGATGTATTTGCAATTCCAATGGGAGGTTGTCCAGAATGTGGTCTATATACTAACTCTTCACCAGTATTAAAATTATGTTTCGGAAGAGTTATTTTATATGTTACAGTTGATACTCCCGTGGATGGATTAAATTCTCTATGGAATAATGAATTTCCATCTGCAAAAACATTAAAACTAGTCGTACCAATTACACCACCACCAGTTGATGTTACAATTCCAGTAAATTGTGAACTTATATCGTCTATTAAAAGTACTTTATTTGTCCTTGATTCGTTATAGTCAGTTATAATTTTAGATTTTAATACGATCAATTTTGATAATTCTGGATCATCAGTATCCTCAGAGGCCATATCATAATAATATCTTTCATGCACTGATGCCTCTTGATCAACGTCTACATCTAAAACCACTTCAGAATCAGATTTTATAGTTTGTATTCCTATTGTGTTAATTCCCAAATTAGAGAAATTTTTAAAACCTGCAGTATGACCTAAACTATCAACAGAATCTTTCCATACATTAAATGGAACTTCTCCTTTAATTGAATAAGAAAATCTCTGATAATAATCGTTATCATGAAGTTTTTGGATATCTGAATTCAGTTTTCCAATACTTGTTTTCCAACTATTATTAATGTTAGCTAAACTATCTACATCCAAATCAAAATCAAATTTAAATTGTTCTGTTACAGTTCCTTTATTATTGCTTATAGAACCTACTATCTTATCATTTTGTGAAAAATCACCATTAGTGCTGAACACTTTTAAAGTTTCTGAAATTGGATCCCAACCATTTCTAGCCACTATTCCTGAAACATTTTTACCGTCTACTCTAACTATTTCATCATCAGTAAATACTGTTTCTTTGAAAATTGCTTTAAACACCGCTAAGTTATCTTTTTTTATAACTCTACCAAAATTATTATCTTCTTGATATGTTCCACCAGTTGATCCAAGGCCAACTAATGAGTAACTAACAAATTCTCCACCACCTGTAGTTCCGATTCCAGTTACTTTAAAATAACTGTAATTATAATCACTTGAATTATATCCACCATTCGTCGGATTATCTGTAGTTTTAATATTTTCAACAAATATTTCATCATTTACTGCAAATGGGAAATCACCACCTGTATTATAAAATCCACTTTCAGATCCAGACTCTGGATTTGGTGCCCTTAATGATAGAGTTACGGTTCCAAGACTGTCTGTTTCAGCACCAGTTACAACAACTCCATTTGAATTTGTAATTGGAATGATTCTAACGTCCTCAGATAATCCACTGTCATTTGTTAAAATTTTAACACTATTAACTGAAGTTCCACTTATAGTTGTTTGTGCAAGTATATTTGGTTTTCCAATCACCAATACGCTTGGTGGATTTGTATAATTAACTCCACCTGAAGTAATTCCAATACTATCTAAAGTCAATACATTTTTTAGTTTTAAAAGTACATTGCTATCTGCTTTTGGTTTTAAAGTATTATCAGGAGAAAATTCTAAACCTTGATTAATAACCTGAGTACTTTCTATTCTTCCAATATCATCTGCTTCTACAGTTAAAACAGAATTTAAACCATCAGTTGTTCCTATTGAGGTTATTAGTGGTAATTTTCTAACATTAAATCCTTTATTTAAAACATTTACAGAATGTATTCCTCCAATTTCATTAATTGATGATGTTGAATAGAATGATGTTGAAAGGCCTGTGGATGTATATGAAGTAGTTTCAGCAATACCAGTAGCATTAAATTTAAATGTGTCAGAGCTAATTCCTGTAACTTTAAATTTATCATTAAATTTAGATTCAACCAATACTATTTGCGAATGATTTGGAACTCTTTCATCTACAGGGAAAGATAAAGTTTTATGTAAATTAGTTTTTTTACCTTCAATCTTATAGAAAAACTCTCGTGCTAATGAATCAGTTACAGATATAATAATTTTATCACTAGTTTTAGTAATTAAATTACTATTGTATTTTGATTTTAAATTTTTATCTTCATAAAATTCTATACTAAAATCATCTAAACTTGAATCTGTAGTTACAAGTTCTACTGTATTGTTTTTATAGAAAGATAATTTTGGATTAATTTTTGATATTTCATGATTGGTTCCTCCAGTCGTTCCAATTCCAATATAATTGTATGGAAATATTGATAAATCATAAGCATTTTCTGCTAATCTTATGGTATCTCTAGATTCTTTAATTACATAGTAAACTCCATCATTAACTAAAGGATCTGCTGGTGTTGTTGAATTATAAACAATTAAATCTCCTGTCTGAAAATCATGATCATTAATTGTTATAGTTGACATGGTTGTCCCTATTCCAATTGCCGAATCTATAAAAGATAAAGGATTAACAACTAATTTTTGAATACTTTCGTTATATTTTAAATTGAATGTTTGTGTTTTATTAGTTGTTAAATGTAGCTCAAATTCATCCCCAACAGATAATGCATGATGTTGACCTGTAGTTGCAGATGTTGCAACAGTAACAGTTCCATTGACTTTTCTTAAAGATCCAAATACGTTATTAGTAAGTAATTCAAGTTTATTGTCATCTCCACCTGTAGTCAAAATTTCTTTAAAATATACGTTCTGTGATGTTGTACTTACACCTAAAGTTCCTATTCCTGTTTTTTCAGTTGCTAAACCAATAAATTCTGAATTAAACCTAGTGCAGAAAAGTTTATCAAAGTCTGATAAATCAAGTGGATTAGATAAATCTGCATTTCTAGTTGCATTAATAGTTGATCCAATAGAAATTAATTTTACTTCATCTCCATTTTGAAATTTGTGATTTGGTAAATATATTGCCTTTGCTGGAATAGACTTATTGATAAATGAACTACCAGAGGTTCCTACAATTACGTTTGTTGTGGTTGTTCCTATACCAATTGAACTTGTCCCTTCAAAATACTCAATTTTAGGGAATTGAACATTAATATTTTCTACTTTTTTTGATATTGAATATGTAAATTTAGTTTCTAACTTATTGACTATAGATCCAGCACTATGAGTAGTATTTCCTGATGAATTGTAAGCTCTTCTAACTCTATATTTGTTGTTAACATCATCATGATCTATTACAAGAAATTGCTCTGATCCAATTTCAAAAACATCATCAACTTCAAATTTTCTATTTAAGGTTGGAGAACTAAGACTTATAAATGTTGTAATTCCAGTTGTGCCTGCATCTCCGATAGCTTGAGATAAACTAGCAGTGGTTGTTGTTACACCAATAGTATGTACTCCCTCTATATTTTTGTAAAGAGTTGATGATATACCAGATACTTCAATAATATCTCCTGCAAATAATCCATGTGGAATTGTAGAAAAACCTGTTACTTGATCATCAAGAACTGAAAATATTAAATTATTGATAGTTGTATTAGTAGTTCCTACAGATACAATTTGTTTACCGATAACTTGATCTACACTAGATGTTATAGAAGGATCATTAAAAATAATTCTATCATTAACTTTATACCCAGTTCCAGATCCGTCAACATTGACTCTTGTAATTCTTGAATCTTTTACTCCATCAATTTTGACTAATGCATTTGATTCAAGAGAATCATTAAGAACAGGATATCTTCTAAACTGATCATTTAAACCTAAATGAGTTACATTTCTTTTATATTCTCCACTATTAATTACTTTATCTACTTGTTTACTGTTTAAATTATAATTAAAATTATCAGTGGCATTGCGATGTTGAAATGAAATGTAAGGGAAAGATGGATTTTTACTAGTATCGTTTAAAGTTGAAAAATAAGCATAAGTTCCTTCTGGAAAATCAGAATTTATCAAAAAGGTTCCATTAAACTCATCTAAATCACCACTTCCCTTGTAAACATAATCCTGAATAAAATATCCATTTTGATAAGTTGATGGTCTTAAACCAGAATCTGCAACAATATCAAGTTGATAACTAGATTGCATGTATGTGGTAATTCCAGCAGTGTTAACACCAACTGGCCCATAAATTGGATTACCATCATATGCCCATCCAACTATTTTTGAATGGTCATCTATAAATTCAATTAAATTAGAATCAATATTATCTCTAAGTAAACGACGATATTTTTTAACAGGGTAAAAAGAACAAATTTTATTATTATAGTCTAATGATTCAGAATTTATTTGAACAAATTGAGAATTATTTTCTGTTAAAACATGATCGTATCTTTCTACTGCATTTATTTTCCATTCATGTATTTTAGTTGTTATGATTGACTTAGATCCTGATGGTGTAATTCTTATTATTGTGTTATTTGGGTTGTATCTACTTCCTTTTTCAATTATCTTAACATCAGTTATTTTTCCATTAGTAACAACTGCTTTTAATTCAGCAACTGCACCAGTAGTTCCAATTGTTTCACCTACTCCTACAACTTCAAGTATTGGTGGACTTGTATATTCAGAACCACCGTTTCCAATAGAAACACTCTCTATTTTACCATTTATAACATTAGGTGTTAAAAATGCATTTTTTCCAGTTAGTAAAGATATTTTTGGTTTTTTCAAATAATTTATTATATTTGTTACTCCATAACCAACACCACCATTTTTTACAAAAATATTTTTTAACCCACCTCTTACTTCAACATCAGCTGACGCTTTATAATAATCAGGAATTGTAGAAGTTGTACCTGCAGAAATTTGGCCATCAATTTCAATTCGAATATCAGGATATTTAAATGTATGAGTTCCAACTCCAACATTACTTAGTTTTTCGTATATTTTTCTTTCATAATTTGTATTTGTTATAGTTGTTGCTGTTCCTGCACTACTTAACTTAAATTTATCATTATCAATTACTGTAATTTGATAAGGAATTGAGGTTGATAATCCAGATATAACAGTTCCACTACAAACATAATCCACAATATCACCATTTTTAAAGTTATGATTTTTAGCATAAATGTAATCATTAAAAGTGTTTACACCAACAAATGTTTTAAATACATCTTTTAAATTTATTGGTGGATATTGTTGTGATGGTATTTCTACACTATGTTTATCATAAGATGATCCTGTATTTGTTATTTCAATTCTATCAATTATATTTCTTATCTTTTGAGATTCAAAAGTATGAACTTGATTTCCAAAATCATATAAATCTAATAAATTTGTTTTAGTTAGTGCTCTGTCTTCATTAATTGCTAAACCAAATGAATTATCATCATATTTTGCGATAAAGTATGATGTTCCCGATGTCAATCTATCAGTATTAAATCCTACATTTACTCCAGTGGTAATTCCTATAGGAGTTCCAGTTGCAATATATCTAACTTCTTCACCATCAGAAAATCTATGCTCTCCAGTAATTCTATTAGTTGTTAAATTTACGTTAAAATCAGTATATGACCTACTGTAATTAGATCCCCTCATTTTTGCTTTGCAAACAGCTCCAGTACCATTTCCTCCAACTATTCTTACTGAGGGGGTATTCAAATAATCAAATCCTGGTTTATTTAAAATTACTTTTGTTGGCTGACCAGAAAAATTAACAATAGTTTCACAGTTTGTTCCATTTTTGTCTGTAATTAATAGTGTAGGTGGATTTATAACATCAAAATTTTCTCCAGAGTTTGTAACTTGTAATTCATCAATTTGTCCATAGTAAACTGATTCATTAGAAATTGGTGAATGATACTCCACACCATTTAAAGAAATACCAATTGCACCAGTAATTCTTGAATTATTTTTTGAAACTTGTGGATTTTTATATATTCTTCTTAAATTATTTTGATTACTTAACTTTTTACCAATGTATAATGATGCAGGTGTTATGGTATGTTCTCCAGATCCAACTCCATTCCACGTAATTGGTTCAAAAATGTTGTTGTATAAGTTTGGATAACTTGTGGATAATTTAAAATTATTATTATCAATAACATTTACATAGTAATAGCCGCTAGATCCCTCATTAAGTCCAGAGTCTAAAGCAAGAGATAGATATACTTTTTCACCATTTATAAAATTATGACCATTTATCGTAATCGTATTTGCATTAATCGCAGATGATTGAAATACGTGTGATCTATTTGTAGTTTGTGTATCAAACGATGGATATCCAGAAAAAGAAACATACGTGTTTTTATCTTTATCTGAAAAAGAATTTTGAATATTTGAAAGAAGATTAGTGATTCCAAAATTTGAAGAGGTATAATTTAATCTTTTTTTGATTACATAATCACCACTAATAATTTTAGTGTTTATAATTCCACCGTCTATTTGAATTTCTTTACTACTATTGATTACACTAACTTCTGAATTTTCTCTAAATTTAACACCTGACTCTTTAAAAATTATATCAACTCTATCACCTATTTTTAAAAAATGATCCGTTGATGTTGTAAATGTTCTATCTGCAGCAGAATCATTAATGGTATCTCCATCAGCTACATGTCCCAAAGCATCAACATATGATATATTATTATAAAACCAAGTATTAAATTTTTTATCAGATACATCATATTTTTCACCTAAATGTTTAACTCTAATTAAATCATCAAAATCAAAATACTTAGTTAAACTTTTATTATCAGATGCACCAGAAATTGTTCCTACAATTCTCATTGTGCATATTTTAGTCAAATCATTATTTTCATAACCGTAAACAAAATTACTGTCTATAATTGGTTCAGATTCTGTTAGAAGTCTAGAAACACCAGTACAACCAAAAAATTGATTACTAGATTTAGAAGTATACTCAGCTAACGTGTATAAATTATCTGAATTAAGATAGTAAAAATTACCTGTTTCTCCAAATCCTATGGTAGAGTCAACTGTCAAAACTTCAGTTGTTGAAGCAGCTCCTATTACTTTAGTTTTTGTTGAAACTTTAAGTTGATCAATTATTGTTCCCTTTGAAAAAGATATTTCATAATATTTTTTATTCCCTAAAAATTTTGTATTTACATTTGATACTGCACCACTTGCAGTTGGATTAATAAAGGAGTCTTGATATATTTTAACACCAACTAAATTTAAAGGGTTTCCAGATAAAACTTCAACTATGATATTGTCTGAGACATCATATTGAGCCTCTGATGGCATGATTGTTTGATTAAAAGGTTTAATAATATCAACTTGTTGACCATATAAAACTTGAAAAAGTATTTTTAATGAAGTGTCTGTTCCTTTTGAACTGTAAAAATCTCTTGCTCTCGATAAAATATTCTCTACGTTCAATCCATACGCAAAATCTCTTCCTTCTAAACCAGGTAAAAAATTACGTCTAAATTTTTTATAAAATTGAGTTACAAAAAGAAAACTTAAATTTAATACAGTTGAATTGGCAGCATGTGCTGCAGCACTAGTATCACTAAATGTTAAAAACTCAGGAGTTCCAACTGTTTCAATTTCAGATATTCCACTAAATCCACGAATACAACCAGTAAATGATGTATCAGTCTTTCCTGTATAGGTAATTATTTCATTATCAATTTTTAAAAGACCATATGTATCTGGAAACCCTGTAGTTTGATTTACATTAATCACATCATCATATGCATATAAAAGAGATGATATAAGAACTGGTGATTCTGGAGATGAAGTATTTGGTACGTTAACTGTTTGTTTTTCAACTAAAGATATGTCTGAAACAGTTGGTATTTTTTTCAAAGATGAAATATGATCAGCCAAGTAAGAGTTTCCGTACTCACGTTCTTCAGATGCATAGTACTGAGTTAAAAACTCTATGAATAATGGATTATCTGCTTGTATGAAATCTGGTATTTGGCTACCAAGAATATTTGAAATTTTAACTTTTTTATCAGACATCTGTTATCTTGTATATTTTTTGTTGCTAATAAAACTAGATGGTGGTGCGTAGTTTGTTCCTGATATATTAGATCCAGAAACAAGAACATCTTCTAATAAATTAAGTTGACTGTTCCCCCTAGTATCTAGCACGATATAAAGATTCTCTTTTGCCACGATATCATTAGATTCTGGAGTAACTTCAATTTCAATTTTTTCAGATATGGTTGTGGATGATATATTAACTGGGAATAAATTTATTTCACCCCTTACATAATTCACAATTCCTGCATCATTATTAATAAAAGTAATTGTGCTCTCATTAATTGTAAAAAATTTAATAGTTCCTGTAAGTTGGTCGCTATTTGGAAAATCAGTTAGATATATGTTTCCATCAACTCCTTCAATCTTAAATGCGGAAGAACGAATATTATATCCTTCCAAATCAGCATGAAACTTATTCCCGTAACATATTTCATAAGTTGCTAATTGATTAAATAAAGGTCTCATATCTCTTCTCATTACTAAGGTTGTAATATTTGAAGTTATTCCAGTATCAACTCGGTCAATTTGTGCTAGTAACTTACTGTACTTTAATCTTCCACCAAAGGAGTTAATATCTGATGATCTTGCATAAGTATCAATTGAAGATAATATTCGAGATTGTAAATTTAACTTATCAGAAATAAATCCACTATCAAAAGACACTGTTGAGTTAAATTCAACATACAAATATTTTAAATCAAGAAATTCTTGTTTGATACCAGCTACTGTATATTTCTTTAAATCATTTCTAATTTGATCTTTGGCTACAGCAGATAAAAATTCACCGTTTTTTGGTTTAACAGTGATATAAACTTTACCAAATTCTGGTGGATCAAGTTCTTCTCCACCATAAGCACTTACAGAGTCAATATTTGGGTATAAAAATGGTATTAGACTCTTATAATCATTTGGTGTAACTGCTCTGTACTGCGATGCATAGACCCTTGGAGCAAGGTATTTTATATTATCCACAGATTCTATCGAATCACCATTTTCTGACTTCTGTGTGGTCGTTATAAGGGATATACCACTTGTTATGGATTTATCTACACCACCAACAATATATGTTAAATTTCCAGCAAAGTTAAAATTAGCAGCATTATTACCATCAATTCCATTTGTAACAATATAACTTACTCGAATTATAGCTCCATTTCCTGGTTTTCGACCTAAAACATTGTCACCAAACATGATTTGGTACCTTTCATCATCAATTTCTTGAAAAAGGAACAGTCGAGACTCAGAATTTACATCAAAAATGTTAGTATATGCGTTATATGTTAGGGTTGATCCATTTTCTTCGACTTCTACACGAATTGAAGAGGTATCAATGTTTGCATTTGGTAAAATATACCTTTGATTTGTTTGTGAACTGTCTACAACAAAGGTATTTGTTAAAAAAGTGCCTTCGTAAATTGAAATATTGCTAAAATTTGCAATTCCACTGCTATTTGGTGTTACTGTGATGTCATCTGGAATTGAAAATACATAATTACCCCCTTGAACCGATCCTAATGCAACTAAACCTTTGTTCAATTTGACAATATTTGCTCCAGATGGTGGGTTTACCGTAAAATTTATTACTGCAGTAGCAGATTTTGTGGATCTTGGTACATAACCAATGTTTCTTGCTAAAGATACTACATTTTCACGCAAAGTTGCACTATCAATGAATGATTCATTGACAGCCATATTTGTATTATAGGAAGTTATATAAGAGTTATACGCAAGAGTATCAATTAAAATTGAAAAGTTAGATCCCTCAAAGTCAAAATCAGAAAAATTTGAGTTTGATCTCAAATAATCTTTGATCTGAGCTCTTAAAGTATTAAAATCGAGGTTAGTAAACTGTGTAAATGACATTATATCCTAGTCGGTTGGAGTAAAAATTCGATGTTTTGTGTTGGAAATGGCAAACCTGTAATCTCAT
>MDTC01135072.1_pt1 | contig 12558 bp, 12 predicted proteins | sample 811181 | NCBI WGS metagenome assembly MDTC01 (sample SAMN05326644, study PRJNA326480) | marine metagenome | isolation source: seawater | place: Pacific Ocean: North | collected 2011 | reverse complement strand
CCCGCTCCATGATAGTAACCACTATCTTCGTGGCTTCCGTGTCGCCCGAAATGGCCTGGTCGTAATACGCATGGAACAGTTCTTCGTATCTTAGATTCAGCAGCGCCCTTAGGTTCGCTGCTTCCTCAAGATGTTTCCTGGCGAGGTCTTCTAAGAGATTCTTTACGTCCCTGTGGGCCGTGCTGACGTCTACATCCAATATTCGAGCGATTGCTCGGTCTGAATGACCGGCAATCTTTAGGTCGAGTGCCCTGTAACGACGTATAGCAATCTCTGTCTTTTTAGATGCCTGTTTTTGAGTTGTAGGTCTCATTCGTTGCTTGACATATGTGTTGGGACATTCATTCTTTCTTATATAGTTAGTGGGTTCCGAAAGAAAGCATTTCCTCTTTCCAGTAACGAAACGGGCTTCCTTTTTTCCCAGAGCCTGTGCGTATTAACAAACCTTCAGCAACAAGCTTTGGGACAATACTGTTAACAGTTGTCCTCTTGACTGCGTCAATATTGTTGACGAAGTCATCGATAGACATTGCATCCTCTTCGGACAACGGTGCTCCATCCGTCAACAGTTTCCGGGCATTTCTCTCCGCCACGGCACCGCTTGACCCCAATAGAACATAACCCTGTTCTGTCAGCTCTACGTACAATTCATCAGGGACACCGTCGAATCGTGACAGGGACGTGAGTACCCTGACGGTTGGGTCGGTGTTCCCCTCTCCCCTTCGTATAGTCACGAGGGTGTCAACAGCACCGCCAAAAGCGGAATTCCCACGTGCCGAGTCACCCACTTCACCACCACTTTTCCTTTCATGTCGAACCACTACAATCCCTAGTCCTTCGGATGCGGCGATTTGCAGTGGTTCCATCGCAGCCAATGCTTCTCCTGTAATGTTCTCGCCATCGCCCCTGATGGCCGCAAATTGAGGGAGAGTATCTACGACCAGTAGAGCGCCTAAATCTATTGCTTGTTTTGCAACATCAGATGCTATCTCATTCCATGGCATGCGATTAACCTGACTCCACAACAATAATCGAAAATTATCCTGTCTAAGTAAACCTGCCCTACGGAGAGATTCCTTGAAAGATGCCTTTGGCTGTTCAGTCAAGTAGACGATCGGCCTTGACTTCACAGGCTTGCCCAGAAATGATTCCCCTTTAACGACTGCCGAACACATATGGGTTATAAATGTGGTTTTGCCTGCACGTTTAATCTTGCCTGATATCTCTGTAATCGAACCTTCTACAATCCAGGGTTCACAGATGAACACAGGCGGTTCTAGATTTTCAGAATCGAGTTCAACAGCAGTGTGAAGACGGACTTTTGGACGGTCCTGTGACTCCAATTCCGCCCATTGACTCTCAAATTTCACTGAAGCTGAGACAATACTCTCAATATCAAAACCAGCCTCGATAGCGTCCACACAATCTCCCCCGCTGGGAGCTTCTAGCCATTGGGCTATCCTCATGTCTGTCTTGCCCAGCACACGAAGTCGGTTACCGATAACGGTCATATGTTTTCGACCAACGTCGTCATTGTCCGGCCAGAGAATTATGCGGCCGAACTCTACCAAGGGCCGAAGCGCGTCATCGCCGGGACATGTTGCCGCTCCGCACACTGTGCCGACCGCCGGTATCCCTTTCTCCCTCAGGACATCAACACACTTCTCACCCTCAACGATGACAATTTCGCCTGTGGGTTCAATCGGGTACGGATATAGGGCCAGGTCTTTCGTAGGGAACCCATCAAGGCCAGGATTGCCGGACGCATCCTCCCAGTACATATCTTTTGTGTCATCGGTGCGGTCTTTCCTAACGTGGTAACCGACAAGTTCACCGGTGGCGGCATCATGTGCAGGCCATATATTATCCATCGCTACACCAGCCTCGAGAATAGGTCTTCCCGATGCATGAATATAAATGGTTCTTGCCCACTCTTTCAAGCTTCACGTACAACCTCCAAAGGTCTTGTACTCTACGCACCAAAGCATAAAGGGACCAGATTGAGCAGCAACAATGTGTATTTCTAACCTGTCCGCTCCTCGGTGGCCGCTACTTTACAATCCTCTGACTGAGACATATCTGCTACTTTCCCTAGATCCTCTACCGCCTGAGGGATGACTACTCCGAGTTCTCCATCGGCCGCGTCAGTATGTCCCCGGTAAAGGGTCCTTTCTTGCCGATGAAGAAGTTTCCGCCGACAGCGGTCAGGGTTCCGTCAGGCGAGCCGTGTATCGCGTGGAGGTTGACAGGTGTGTCTATCCGCACCCTTGTAGCCGCTAACGTAGTGAAGTCGATGATGCCGGCGGTCCCAGAATTGCCGACGACGTGGACGCTGTCCCCACGCAACCACACACCGTTCAGTCCGGGAAAGTTCCCCACCTCAGGCGACCGCCACTCTTCGCCGTTCCACAGTGCGGCTGCACCATTTCTTCGTCCACCCACTATCGCCACCCGGTTTGGTCCAGTGCCCCAAACAGCGATGAGGTCCTCACTTACGCCCACGTGGAGTTCTTCCAGGATTTCGCCATTCCAGTGGAGAACCGCACCATTCTGACCAACCATGTAGACGTCATCCGCACCGCTGCCCCAGACCTTGAAGAGCGCCTTAACATCTGGTCGCTCCAGCACCGGCATGGCTACGGTTTCGAAACCGCTACCGGTATCCCGAAGGACGGTAAGAACACCACTCTCATCCGCATTGCCGCCCACAGCCCAGACATCATAAGGGTTCACACCCCACACTCCCCATAAGTCCTGTTCGGTCGGCACGCGCACCTGAGTCCATGTCTGCCCATCCCACCACAACACCACCCCACCATTGCCCACGGCGATGGACTCACCAGACTGAAACCCGTGGATCCAGTTGAGCAGTTCTACATCGGCACCGAAGGAGACGGCCTCGAATTCGGACCCATTGTAATGGAGTATTTCGCCCCTATCAGGCGTTCCTCCGACGATCCACCGATCGTCGTTTGCTAATGCCAACACAGACATCCACCAATTTCCGCCGGTCTGCATAGTCTGCCATTCGCCCTGATTCTTGGACTGAGAGTCGGGCTCCGACGAGCATTTACCAATTAACAACATTAAGGGTACAGAGAGCAACAACAGTAAGCGCACTGTGATGGTTGCATTTGCTCGGACTGTATGCAGAAGATCTCTGGCCTGGCTATTCATGCACTCTCCTCAATCTGCGCTTTGCCGTTAAAGAACAATCTGGCTGCTCTTGATCTGCTCAATCTGGTTGGGCGCTAGGCCGGGAAGACAGGAGACGCGGTGTTCATACATAAGGTTCCATGTTCGCAAATCGTGACTCAGTCCCATGGCATGGGCAACCTCGTGTGCGATAACAACCGTCGCCTCCAGATCCGGCATTTTGCGGAGTCGGCTTGCCGACAGAAGCACCGTTGGCGTGAAGTCTCCGGCGATGCCAAGGGCAGTGGCGATGATAGGATCACTGTCATTTGCCACCCGAACCACCTCTGGCGAGAATGCAAGGCCCGCAATGTCGCCCAAGACGGCCAACGCGACCGAGTCGGAGCGAGCAATGTCGTCGAGAAGAACTATATTGATCTGCGGCTGGCTGGGGAGTGCGTGCGTGTTCAGGAACGCTCGAAGGTCATCGTACACGATTCTAGCCGACATGAGGCGCCCTTCAAGAGAGTCCGCCTCCACATCCGCCCCGGTAAGAGCCCTTTCTATCTCGGTGACAGAACCACCAATGATGGTCCGGTGCGAGATTTCACTCGGCGAAGATGCGGCGCTGAAAGCTATTCCATAGCGGCGAAAGAAACCATCGATTTGCGAGGTGATCTTGACCAGATCGGCATCGGTCACACCGGGACCGCGGTAAAGTTGTGCGGCAAGTACGCCGTTTACGTCGATAGGCGCAGGAGCCCCCGGGCAGAAGCCGGAGTCGAGATCCCCGTCCCCTTTGAAATACTCGGCAATCGGTCCCGTGTTGTCGGGGACGCCAACCGGTCCGCCTGTGGTGCAAGAAGCCCACACGACCAATGCCAAGACGACCACCAGAGCGCCCCCCCGCCGCCACTCGACATCGACCGTCGCCTCATCAGTCTGTTGCATCATGCTGCTGTGCTTGCCTCCAAATCACCTGCAGAGTGCCGAACAGCCCACTCACTGAAGCCCCCGTTCCCACGTCTGAACTCCTGTACCTCAGTCCTTTTGGATTCCCTGAGGTAACGGACTCGTAAGTGGCCTGGCGAACGCCATCGACCACCCCGGTCCCCCTTTCCCGCGCGATCCCTATTTTTTCGGCTCACAGTGATTTCAGGAACGCGATGATGGCCTTTAGCTCATCCAGATCCAGCTTGTGGTAGGCGTCGCGGGACGAGGCGCCCTCTCCGTCGTGGAGATCGATGGCCTCCTCGAGGGTGTCAGCCTCGCCACTGTGCATATAGGGTGCGGTGTCGCGGATGCCCCAAAGAGGAGACGTGCGGAACTCCCGCATATTCGCGGAGCCCGAAGGGATTCCAGGAGCGCCGGGTGGAAGAATCTCGTGCAGAAGCAGGTCTGAGTAAAGCGACACAGGGCCCGATGAGCCATTGAGAGTAGGTATGTGGCAACTCCCACAGCCGACTTTCTGGAATACGCCCTCTCCTTGCCGCACCAACGGGTCGTTTGGGTCTCCCTGCCTCGGTGGAGGAGCAAGGTTTGCAAGGTAGAAGACGAGGGCCTGGGCTTCCGCTAGATCGAACTCCGGATCCGATATAATATCCTCATCTTGAGTCGCTCCGAACATGAGCCCGTACTGGTATGGAAGAGTCATACCCAACTCGGCGCCTACGGCGTCCCGGACAAACTCAGAGAGGGAGGGCACTTGGGCCTTCCAGCCAAAGCGTCCGACGCGACCGTCTTTGATCCACGAGACCCGTCCGCTGATACCGTCACCGTCCTCATCGTCAGGGTCGGCATTGGCAATGATGATTTCTTCAGAAAGCATGTCGACGAGCCCCATTCCAAAGATAGACGGAGGCTGGCGATGCTCGAAAACATTGGCCGCCTTGGCTGGGGGGTTAGCGTATTCTGCGACCGTGGTTTGCTTATGCAACATGGTACCGATGCTGGTAGGAGAGAACGACCCTTCGGCGTCTATGATCCCATGACGGATAACGTTTACGCCACGTGGCCCCGCTCCTCCAAAAACAGGATCGAAATGACAAGATCGGCACGAGTCGCCGTTAAAGCCTGGGTTTCCCACACCGGTCTCGTAGCCGAACTCACGGTCAAAGATTTCACGGCCTTTAAGAAATAAGGCTTTTTCCTCAGGGCTCAAGGGTCTTATCGGGCCACCATACTCCCCCGGTGGAGCAATGGGTTCTCCGGGAGGAATCAGTCCTGTGCTGTACTGACTACGCCCACCTAGTGACAACATGAACTCGATCAGGTCTTCGAAATCCTCTTCCGACAATTCTTCAGCTTTATCGCGAGAGGCTTGGCCCTCGCCACCGTGGAGCAAGACAGCCTGCCTAATCGTCTCCGCGCGTCCATCATGTAAATATGGCCCGACCGCTGAGATTCCCCAAAGGGGCTGAGTTCTAAACTCGGAACCTGTAGCATCCCCCTGCTCAATTCCATCGGCGAGCTCCTCTCCCATGTCGTGGAGTAGGAGGTCAGAGTAGACATGCAATGGGCCTCTAGGGCCCTCAATCCGTGGTGTATGGCAGGAGCCACAGCCGATCTTGTCGAAGACATTCGCACCACGCACACTCTGTTCGGAGGGCGTCTCCAGCTCGGGTGCGGCAAGGAGCATGGCAAAGCTGACAAGGGCAAATAAGTCCTCGGCCGACATCTCCGGATCGGGAACCCCGTCGGAATCGAGCAGGGGTTCGTCGGGCGCGGCCGCCTGCGCAAAGATGCGCAGGCCTCTTACTGCCGACCAGTACGCCGAGACAAGTCTGCTCCTGCTATCCACAGGGAGCTCACCTTTCATCTCCTCGCTGAGTGGATCGGTAGTGATCCCTAAGTGGTTGAACAACGGCCCGCGGAGAAAAGCCTCGATCGAAACAGTCTGAGCCTTTCGACCGAAACGCCCCACGAAACCGCGGTCCCAATTCGGACGGCCGCTGATACCGTCACCGTCCTCGTCGTCCGGATCTGCTCGCGACAGTATCTCACTCTCTGATAACTCGGCGAGCAGGCCCACACCGTAGAAAGGAATTGGGTTTCGCTGCGTGACTACGTTAATCGTGTCGGGAAAGCTCGGGCGAGCAGGCTCGTCAGTGCCGTAGTAATACATGCGGACAACACCCCCTGCATCGCCCGCGGATTCAGCCGGTATGAAGGAACCGTCGGGCAAGCGGGTGCCCGCCATGAAGAAGTTCCGATAAAGCCCTGAGCCACCGCCGATTGCGGGCCGTCTGTGACACGCAATACAGAAGGTTGTGTTAAATGCGGGTCCAAGACCATCACTGAGGGCAAAACGCCGCTCAGCGACCTCAAGCCCCTGTTTGAAAACCTGAAGCTGCTCCGCGCTCGCCGTAGGCAAGGGTTCGCCTAAAGAGGCTGATATATCTGCAGCGACCGGACCATGAGGCGAACTCGGGACAGAGGGACCACCGTTGATCGTGTAGCAACCCATGGTCAACATCGCGACCAACGGGAACGCTACCGCGCACCATCGCTTCCTCGGGGGACTCAGCATAAACATCTCCACTACCCCTCTTTGGGCTTGCCGTAGAAACTGCCGTCTGGATTAGACCATCTACATGCGGTAGGCCAAACATTTACAGGCTTGAGTCCTATACCCTTTAGTAGATCACGTTCCTTTGTCAACTCTTGTTGATCAGGCATCCTGTGTATAATTCCTTAAAATATAAACCCAAGACATACTCCTCAACAGCCATCTACACCACTTATTACGTGGAGTTCTACAGTAAAAAACAAAATGCTACTGCAACTTATTAATACGACTACCTTTCGTTAGAGCAGCATATTGGTCACGGGATGCCTGGGCATCCCCACCATGCGCTAGGATTGCCTCAGAGATAAGATAATCCACACCCAGCATCATTCTATTCTCACACACCTCCCCGGGAGTGATGCTACCACTAGTTTTTATAATAATCAATATCTGCCGGGACGGATTGGCCGGAAGATCAATACCCGTGTGAAAGCCGAGCTCCATCTGATCATTTCGTTTGGCTTGGACACCACCAAATCGGTGGCTAAAATAACCTCGGACATGGACAAGCCCGACGGTCTCACCATCGTGCCGCCGGCTCCGAGCGCAAGTTCCCCGCACCGCTGGCCGTTGATGAGCTCTGGGGCATCGGGCCCAAGACCGCCGCCATGCGGGCCGGCGAGGCTGTCCACACAATCGAGAAGCTGGCGGCACAGTCCGAGGGTGGTGTCGTTCCAGGCTAGGGAAGATGGGCCCCGACATGCGGCAGTTGGCCCAGGGAAGAGACAACCGGACGGTCCTGATAGACCGGAGCAGGAAGTCGGACAGCGTCGTTTCGGCGCTGTCCGAGGACACAGACGACCCCGATGCGCTGTTCGAACTGGTCAACCGCCTAAGCCAGAGAGTGGCTGGCGCCTTGAACGGTCACGGAGGTCGCGGCCGGACGGGCAAGCTCAAACTGCGTCTGGCCGACTTCACAACCTTTTCCTTCACTCGGCAAACGATCATGGCCGAGCCCGTTGGTTCGTCGGGCGAGGCTATCCTGGTAGCCAAGCAGACTATTCCGCCTTGTCGGCATCGGCGTATCCAGCTTTGAGAGTACCGCTGTCGGAGTCACTCAGCCGCGTCTGAAGGGGTTTCAGGATGTCGGTGACGGCCCAGCCTGCCCACGAACTAGAGCCGCCAGATCTCAAGTGACACCCATTCCCGTGCCGATGTTCACCCGGCCATCGGGCAGGTCCGCCACGGTACCGGATAGTAGCACAGCGGGTACCCCCTGCCCAGATACTGACTTCTGCAATATCTTGAACGGTGTAACCACGAACACAACTCTAAGCTAGTCTTTCTCAGCCACATTTGATGTTCGTTTCACTGGCTAATGCTAGCGTCTTAGCACCCGCCACCATCCACCTCGAACCCGGAGAACCTCACCTCGTCTCCCACCTGTAGGTCGAAGCGCTCCACCTCGCCTGCGTTGACCTCCAACGTGTAGGACGCGACCTCGTCGATCTCGTAGACAAGCAGGTGTGCAATTTGGGTCCCGGGCGCGGGAGCTGGGGCGTTCAAGGTCAGACCGACAATCTCGCATCCCCTACCGATCCATATGAAGTCCAGTGGAAACTCCATATCCCGCATCCAGAAAGCCCCAGCTACGGCGGGCTCGTACACGAACAGCATCCCCGTGGAGGGCAACAAACTCTTGCGGCCCGACAAGCCCCTGTTCCGTTCCTCCGGCGTGCGGGCCAACTCCACGTCGAACGTGGCGTCGCCAATGATGACCCTAGGCCAACGGGTACTGACCTCCTTAATTGGAAGTGGCGTAGATATTGGCACCGGCAAAGGCGTCGCAGTTAGCACCAAAATCGCCGTGGGCGGCGGAGTTCCTAGCACGGTGCGGGTCAGTGACGGTCTGACGCCGCCGCCAGATTCGTCTGCTCCACAACCGCCTGCGCCCAGGAACGCCATCGCGCAGATGACGAGAGCCGGGAACCGCCCGAACATGGTCATGTCAACTCAACCAGTGCCACCCCATTGCGCTCCTGCGCATCCTTGGATACTCGGCTATAGACCAAAGCCTTTACTGGAACCATTTCGGACTCCTCTTGGTATACTAGTGCTTGTTGCTATGGCCTTGCAAACATCGTTCCTCACTCCTCCTGTGGGGTTCGCCATCTTCTACCTCAGAGGAATGGTACCAAAAGAAGTTGAACTTATCCATATCTACAAGGGCGTAATTCCGTTTGTCATTCTGCAACTCATCGGATTAGCCATGCTCGTAATCTGGCCTCAATTAGTACTTTGGTTGCCCTCGGTAGCATATGGTAACTGACCAGATAAACAACTGGGCCGGTCCGATAGAATCTGGCGGTTTGGAGTTCATCGGTTGCCCGGGACACCCCGGGAAAGAATAGATATATATACCTATACCCCTACCTCACAACAGCCTTATAAGCCTTAACAGCATCCTCGCTAGAGCGTCCTTTATAGCATTATTTCTGTCATAGGTATCTACGGGTTTCCACTAGTAAACTTTAGGATTCTTTGATTTCTTGCCGATACGAAGTCAGTCATATTTTCTTTATATAATCGATAATCTTGAATATTATCTGGTAACGCAGGATTGTCAAAACCTACAAAAGGAAGATAGAACTTGATTGATAAATAACCGTCCTTGACTAAATCTTGGAGAAGAAAGAAGTCGACGTATCCTTGAAAATTCTGGAACAGACTCAAGAAATCATTGTATCTCTGTAAAGTGTCACTTAGTGGACTGTCCTCATTAGAGTAATGACGTCGGATACATTCTAAAGTGAGATCAAACCTATCTTTGATTTTATGATTAATCCCTCGAGAGCAATTAATAGTCATTTTCTTACCGACTTTTTTTGATGGAAAAATGATATATCCACCTATCGTGCTACATATACCGAAAAATACATCAATTTCAGATGATGGAATCTGACTAACAATATGTGCCATACGTTTTTGTCTGCTATATGTATGCCCTATTGAATCGCTTGATAAAAAGAACTCCCCCAATTCAGATTTATGATGAAGATAACCCTTTGTAGTTGTATCTGTTAAATTAAAATCAAAACCATTTGGCAAAGGTTTGCTCCAAAGAAGTTTATGATATCTAAGAAGTGTTGGACTGAATGTATCAGGGTCTTTACCAGACGGTGTATCAGAATAAAAATCGAAATTAGTATCTATTAGATTACTCATGCTTATACCATTTCTCCCAAAAGCTTTATGTTGTTTACCTGCTAGCTTTTAGTCAAATCTCGCCTGAGCCGATACCCTCCAAAAGAACCCGTTCTTTTGTTATTTCTTGTTGTGTAGGCATCTCTTTTTAGCAAGTAACTCTGTCATGGGTATCTATACTCTTATATATATCGACCTAAGACATACCCCCTCAACACCCACGATTACCCATACTGCTCCCACCGAACAGCATCTCTACGTATGTTGTACTCACTGAACGACATCTCTACATAACCAGTAATTGACGCTAGGAACTATAGGAAAGTAGGTCGAATTCCCACCCGAAAACAGCCCACTAGACGCATAACTAGACGCATAGACCATTGAAGTGGGTAAGAGGGACTAGCTCAAAGTGGTGGTCGCATTGACTTGCATGGCTATACCATGCGGTGGAAGTGTGGAGCCAACGGACGGCTTTGAAATGGTTGGAAAATATTGGACTGATATCGTTGGAGGGTATAATCTTGCGTAATATGGGTAACCTTTGGCCTGATCGAAGATACCCATTTAGGGATGTGGGTTGTTTCAATGATTAGGAGGTAGGCTGTTGTTGAGAGAGCCTGAAAATGCCTTTAGGGGAATAATTAGAAGGTTGCTAAATGGGTTGGAGGCAACGAATGATTTCAATGCATAGCGAGGAGCCAATAATCCTCGAAATACCGGTGGAGATAGCCGGAGAGGATGTTTGGGGTGTCTTGGGAAGCAAAGATAGGGTCCATGACAAGTTGAAGGACGAAGTATCGGAGGCGGTCGATACTGTCTATAATATTGCAACTCCTAAGGCTGTATTCAGGACTATTAATGTGCTTGAAGTCGGTTCAAATTTTGTAAAATTGGAATCAGACATGGAAATTAGAGGTAAATTCATCTCTCATTTGTTTGGTGGAGCGGAAAAAGCTATTTTTATAGCTGCAACCATGGGAGCCGAGCTAGATAGAAAAATCTCACAGTTGATGGAAAATGGGGATAATATCGAAGCAGTGATCTTGGATTCCGCTGGGACAGCTGCTGCGTTTAACGGCTTCACTCACGTATTGAATTATCTAATGACTCGTGCCCTTCCTGATGGATGGAAGATGGGAACGTGCCTACGACCAGGCCAAACATACTGGGATATTACGGGACAAGCGATGGTATTCAAAGCTCTTCCAGCCCATTTAATTGGGATGGAACTTCTTGAATCTTCATTTATGAAACCGCAGAAATCGCAATCTGGCATTGTTCCAATAGGCTCCCAACTTCATATTTCGAGTGATCCCTCACAAGGATATTGCAAATACTGTCCAGCATCGAATTGCCCGATGAGAATTGAACCATTTATCGAGATTGTTAATTGATGTTAATATTTACTGTGAGTATCCACTATTTCAAAAGGAGATTTTGATGGATTTATCAGAGTTAGTTCGATTTGTAGTTGAAGGAGATGCTGATAACGCAGAATCTTTCACTCTTGAAGCCTTAGCTCAAGGCATACCTGCCGAGGATATCGTAAACACTGGTTTGATTCCTGGAATGGACATCGTCGGAGAGAAATTCACTTCTAGGGAGTACTTTATGCCTGAGATGTTGGTCTCAGCTAGAGCTATGAAACGTGCCATGGAACATCTCCGACCACTCCTCGTCCAATCGGACGGTAAAACTGGGCCAACTGCCGTTTGTGGGACTGTCACCGGCGACCTTCATGATATCGGCATTAGCTTGGTTGGAATGATGCTTGAAGGAGCAGGATTTGAGGTCATTTATCTCGGCCCTGATAACACAGCGGATCAGTTCCTAGATGCTATGGAAAAGGAGAACGCGCAGGTTCTTTGCATATCGGCACTTTTGACAACTACAATAAAAAATATGAAAGGTGTTGTAGAAAGGGCAAAGGAGAGGAAAATTCGCAACCAGATGAAGATCTACGTCGGAGGAGCCCCCGTAACTGAAAAATTTGCAAAAGATATCGAATCAGATGGATATCGCCCAGATGCAGGTCAGGGCGTGAAAATGATCAAAGAGGATTTAAGTTTATCGGGTCAGATCAATTTCATAAAGACAAATCACTCTGCAGTTCAGTGACTATCGATAAAATTTTTGTGATTTAGTGAAAATATATAGCTAGGAGAGGTAAGAAAATGGCAAGTGAAATGACTTCACGAGAGCGCCTCAGAAGAACTTTAGACTTAAAGGAACCAGACCGAGTTCCTATTGATTGTGGAACTGTGGCCAGCGCTATAAGTAATATCGCTTACGAACGTCTGGTTAATCTTCTGGAATTCCCCAGTGAACTTAACCGTGCAGATCTCCATGACCCAGTGAACCCTGACCATGATCTCACCCCATGCGAAGACATCTTGAATATGTTTGGTGTTGATACACGTAATATAAGTCCCGACCAACCTATCGACTCACAGGCTCTTTCAAAAACTCAACTGGACGAGTACTCGTACCGTGACGAGTGGGGAGTCGTTTGGGAAAGGCCTCGTAACGAAATCGGGCCATATATTTACAGGAAAGGACCTTTTCAGAAAGACGGCCTGACAATCCAAGACGTTGAAAAATATGCTTGGCCAGATGCGAATGAGTTACATCGCGTCGCAGGACTGAGAGAAAAAGCTCAACGGATGCATGAAGAAACTGATTTTGCTGTGGTAGTGTCAGTCGGGCAT
>MDTC01230176.1_pt1 | contig 12559 bp, 8 predicted proteins | sample 811181 | NCBI WGS metagenome assembly MDTC01 (sample SAMN05326644, study PRJNA326480) | marine metagenome | isolation source: seawater | place: Pacific Ocean: North | collected 2011 | reverse complement strand
GGTCGCGAGTTCGAGTCTCGTCCAGACCGCAGAAAGGGAAACGAAAGTTTCCCTTTTTTTATGCGTCTAATTCTGATATTCAATAAAACAGACATTATAAAACAAAAACTTCTATTTTATTTTTTGACAGTTTCTTTTGTCTGTCTTATTCCCTAATCGCCGGTGCGCCGATATTATTTAATTTTACTCCCAAAGGGGAGATAGAATCTTCAATGCTTTGAAGCATTGAATTCATCTGATTAAAAAGTGTAAAAGCATTCGCTAAAGATTTTAACTGAGAAGTTGTAGCTCCATATGTAGAGCCGTTTGAACTCGCCCCCCAAATGTAGGTCCAGATGCTTGGATATTCATTTTTTTCGCCTACTTCTTCTCGTATTTCACTCCCCATGAGCTTGAGTTCCAAATCATTCATTTGTGCTTTAACTTGAAGCATTTCTTTCAACAAATTCTCATCCCTCTTTACCGCCTTTTCATAGGCAAGTAACATTAAATCAATGGTATTTTTCGCTTCCTTAAAGTCGGCAACTAAGTCGTTTGTTTTCGCTCGAATAGCCATGATATTTTTCCAATGATTAACTACATCGTCAGGCGCACTGCCAGATAAAGAATTATGATTAATCGATTTCACTTCATAGGATACTTGATCAGATAACTCCATAAAACTCCCATTCACTTTCTTAAAAAGTTGAGCTGAATAGGATCCAGGACCTACACGATAGCCTTTTCTTTCTTTTTCTAAGTCTTCGATCGACAGGGTATAAATAGATTCAGTCATAAGATCCCAAGTCACCCGGCTAAATCCTTTACTATTTTTGGCTTTAAGCTTTCGAATAATCTTGCCCTCATTATCATAAACAAACAACCATATACTCGGCCGAATTTCCTTTTTTTCAGCTTCTAGAATATCCCATTCAGGTACAGCTACTATCCCTCCATTTTCCTCCATTTCATTTTCCCTTTCTAATCGTAAGGTTTCTTTTGATTGCAAACTATCCTTCAGGTAATAAGTGAACTCAACACCATACGCTGGATTATCAGCTGTAAAGTAGTTATCTCCTTGAGCACCTTTTTTTCTTCCGCCTAATATTCTGCGTTCGATATACCACAAACCATCTCGTGGCTCAAACAACTGTGCCTCCTGGTCGTTATTGTTCAGGTTAAAGCTTCGTAGTGAAGAGTAATCATCTAAAATGTAAATACCCCGTCCAAAGGTACCGGCAACCAAATCATTTTCTCTTTGTTGAATACACAAATCACGTACCGAAATATTGGGCAATCCTGCCGATAATTTGGTCCATTTTTTTGCGCCATCAAGGGTAAAATACACACCAAACTCCGTTCCTAAAAACATTAGATCACTTTGCTTAGGATCTTGTACAATGCGCCATAATAAGGTTCGATCAGGCAGGTTGTTTACCATGTTCAACCAATTCTTCCCTTTGTCTGTACTCTTAAACAAGTAAGGATTGTAATCTCCGTATTTATGATTATCGAAAACGGCATAAACTATATTTTCATCAAACAAATCAGCTTTGATATCATTGACAAAAGCGGTATTCGGTAGTCCGGCAATTTTTGAAAAATCCACTTTTCGCCAATTTGCTCCGCCATCTTCCGTGACTTGAATAAGACCATCATCCGTTCCTATATAAATTAAACCTTCCTGCTTAGGAGATTCTGATAGAGAGGTTATTGTACTGTAACTGGACATCGCATAGATATCCCAAGGGTTGTCCCATTTTTGTTTACTTCCATAAAATGGAGTTTGGATTCGTTCTATATTTTTTGTTAAATCTCCAGAAATTGTTTGCCAAGAGTCTCCCCTATCTACTGATTTCCATACTCGCTGCGAAGCATGATAAATAGTTGTTGGATTATGCGGGCTTACTAAAACAGGCGCATCCCAATTGTAACGCTCCGTCTTTTCGCCTAATTCGGGTTGAGGTTTGATATAAACGTTTTCCCCACTCTGTCGGTCGTGGCGAGTCAGATTGCCCTGCTGCCATTGCGCGTATACAATGTTTGGATTTCCGGGTTCAGTGGCGGGTTGGTGACCGTCACCTCCTAATACGACAAACCAATCGGCATTGGTTATGCCATGTATATTATCTGTTCTGGATGGCGCTCCCTGCGTATTGTTATCCTGAGTTCCCCCGTACACATTATAAAAAGGTTTCGCATCATCTACTGCGATTTTGTAAAATTGTGTGAGCGGTAAATTATCGATAAATTTCCAGTTTTTCGTTTTATCAAAACTCTCATACAACCCTCCATCACAACCTACTAAGATGTAATTGGGATCATTCGGCTTGAATGCAACCGCATGATTATCCACGTGCTTTTCTTCCTCATTCATTCTTTCAAAGGTTTTACCACCGTCAAAAGATACCTGCATATAATTATCCGCTAAGTAGATCTCATCAAAATGATGCGGCGAGGCAAATAGTTCTTGGTAGTAATGAGGCCCTGTCCCTCCGGAAACGGCATCACTCATTTTTTTCCAAGATGCTCCTTGATTTTCACTTTTAAACACACCACCGGTTCTTCTATCCAATTCAATAGCTGCATAGACCACATCTGGTTTTTGAGGAGAGAGTACTAAGCCAATTTTGCCCATATTACTTGTGGGTAAACCATTGGATAATTTTTCCCATGTTTCACCTCCGTCCATAGACTTGTAAATAGCCGTACCTGGACCACCACCCATATAGCCCGCAACTGTTCGTTGACGTTGCCAAGTAGCTGCATATAGCAAATCTGAATCTCTTGGATCGATAAGAAGATCTGTAGCACCTATCCAGGCATCGTCGCCCAATGTGCGATTCCAATTTTCCCCTCCATCGGTTGATTTATACACTCCTCGCTCACCACCTTCGCTCCAAAGTGGTCCTTGAGAAGCGACCCATATAATATTGGCGTTTGTTGGGTGAATGACAATTTTTGACAAGTGCTCTGATTTTTCGAGGCCCATATTTTCCCATGAACTTCCACCATCTTCACTTTTATATATTCCATCTCCGAAACTAAGGTGTCTTCCACCTACATTTTCACCTGTTCCTACCCACACTATTTCAGGATTTTGAGGGTCTAGGGCTACGCAGCCTATAGAGTAGGATTTTTGTCCATCAAACAAGGATTTCCAAGTAGTTCCTGCATTTTCTGTTTTCCAAACTCCGCCAGATCCCGCTGTTACATACCACAGGTTTTCGTTATCAGGGTGAATAAGGATATCCGAAATTCGACCGGACATTAATGCAGGTCCGATACTTCTAAATTTTAAACCAGCGAACAATGCACTGCCATCATCTTTTTTCTCTTTTGCCGCTTCTTTCTTGTTTTGAGCAAAACTTGAACTAATTAAACAACTAAAAATAATAACCAAACTTATAATCTTCTTCATCTTGAGCATACTGTATATTTTGAAGCACTAAATTACTTAAAACCAAGTAATAATTATCCAACGGCATAGAAGAATGATTGTTCAATCCTATTCTAGTTTTTTATTGAAGTCCACAGAAGGAAATCATATCTACTTTAAAGTAATGGAAATGGAGTAACTAAGATTTATCACATTGAAGTGAAATGGACCAATGTATACCAAATACTCCTGATAAGTTTTCACCGATTAGAATGCCGAGTTAAAACAACTCTTATCTATTTCATCGTTGGGTAATCTTCTGTTTTTTTGGCCTACACCCGATTGTACTAAAATCAAAAAAGCCTGTCAATTTTGACAGGCTTTTTCATATAAATATTTTATAAAATAGCTAATTAAACTATTTCAACATTTACTGCATTAAGTCCTTTTTCACTCTCCTCAACGTCAAAACTTACTTTATCTCCTTCAGTTATGTCGCAGGTTAATGCGCTTTGGTGAACAAAAACATCTTTTCCTCCTTCGTCTGGAGTGATGAATCCGAATCCTTTCGCATTATTGAAAAATTTTACTGTACCGTTACTCATGATTATTATATTGGGTGAACTGTAAAGATACAATTTCCTAGTAAGACTTTGCAACAGATGGCTTTAAAAACAATTAAATTACCTCAAATTTCCAAAAATAATTTTTTGGAAGTGGCGATTTGTAGGTGACTATTTTGGGGTGATTATCCTCATTATAGCTTAATTTCCAGGCATGTAGACCAATAGATAGCGGGAAGTATGTTTGGTCAGAACCATATTTTTCATCCCCTACAATTGGAAGCCCTATATGAGCCAATTGAGCCCTTATTTGATGAAATCTACCTGTTTTTGGTTTTACTTCAAGTAAATAATTCGAAGCATTTTCACCAATAAGCCTATAAGATAAGCTACATTCCTGGCCATTTTTTGATTTTCCTGAGACGATATCTGCTCTTTTTTCGCGCTTATTTTTGAATAAAAAGTTAACTAAGGTGTCCTTGTTCTTGGGTGGCTTGTTTTTGACAATAGCCAAATAGGTTTTTTGAACTTTCCGACTGGCAAACAATTGATTGAAGGCCACCAAAACACTTTTCTTCTTGGCAAAAATTAAAACACCACTTGTCACTCGATCTAGGCGATGAATGACTCCAACAAAAGGCTTTGGCTTACTTTTTAGAAGGTGATTAAATACTTGGTCCTGCACCGTAACAGCCTCATAAGCACTTTGCTCACTGATGAGTCCTGCCCTTTTATTGACGACCAGATAATCATTGTTTTCATGAATGACCTCAAGGTTTTGCATGCGTAATTTTGTTTTTCACCTGGCTAAGCTTTAAAAGCTATTTTTTAGTGTTTTGCTTTACTGCACAATATACAGCATTGATTCCCTCTTTTACATAAATGATCATTTTATATAGAAAACGCCAAATAACTCCGATAAAAAGAAGCGGGTAATTTGAATGTATTAGTGTCGACAGATTTACTGTCAAGGGACATAGATATCAATTTTTCACCTCATGTAATTAATTATGAATTACCTCGATCACCTAAAGACTTTATCCATAGAATAGGGCGAACTGAACGAGCGGCAAACTCCGGGAAAGCTATTACTTTTGTTACAGAGGAAGACAAGCATCATTTTAAAGTGATTCAAAAAAAATGAAGTGTTGGATTACTATGATCGATGCTGACCGTTTACTCTAGGTGAAATATCGGTGAGGAATCTAGTCTACTGAAAATTTTTCCAATAAAACATCCATCTTCTTTTCTAATCGGCCGATAGTGTTTAGCTCCGGATAAACAAAAGAAAAGTAAGCCTCGTACTGCCAAAGTTCTAAAATTTCGCTTTTAGGAATCGAGTACGCGGAGTATTCAGAGTTACTCGAAATTGCCTTTATAGACATACCCTTATCTTGAATATGCTTAAATACAATCCCCTCATTTTTTGTCACAATGATGTGTGGCCGTTTTTTATCTATATGCTCATAGTCCTCTAGATAAGAAGCAATGATAATAGACCCTGGCTCGATAGGTAACATAGAAAAGCCAGTAATCTCAAATCCACGAAGTGTCTTTTTGGGTAATTTAGGTACCTGAATCTTGGGTAATTCTGCAATAAATTCTGGATCAGAATAGCCCATCAAGTATCCTGCACCTGCTTTTTTACTCACTAGCTCAACACCCTCATTATCGTCTTTGTCGACTGAGACAACCAAGACCTTCATGTTCCTGTTCTTAATGATTTGATAACTTTCGTGCAAGAGGTCTTTAGTAAGTAAATCATCAACCGATACCTGACATACTTCCGCTAGCTGAATTAGTAAATTAAAACTCGGCTCAGATTTAGAGCGTTCATAATCAGCAATGGTAGATCGCCCCATATTAAGCTTATCGGCCAAGACTTGTTGTGACCAGCTATATTTTCTTCGTAAAAATTTAAGATTTGTTGCAAATAAATGCATATATTTGTCGGCTTTTTCCTTTAAAAATTGTCGATTATTTCCACAATCCAAAAATAGATAAAAAAAATGACTCAACAAAACAAAACAATACTACATATGGATTTGGATACTTTCTACGTGTCTGTAGAAAGACTGATGGATAGCCGATTGAATGGGAAACCGATCCTCTTAGGGGGTACAAGTAATAGAGGAGTTGTTGCATCTTGCAGTTATGAAGCCCGAACTTTTGGCGTTCACTCCGGTATGCCGATGCGTATGGCTCGGCAACTCTGTCCAGAAGGTATTGTTATTCGTGGAGAAGCAGGGATATATACGAAGTACTCAAAAATGGTGTCTTCGATAGTCAAGGAGCGAGTTCCTGTATTTGAGAAATCGAGTATTGATGAGTTTTTTGCAGACCTAACTGGAATGGATCACTATTTTGGATGCGCTCAATACGCTTCCGAAATTAGAAAAACCATTATTAAAGAAACGGGACTACCTATTTCTTTTGGTTTGTCAACAAATAAAACGGTCTCAAAAATAGCCACCGGAGAAGCTAAGCCCAATAATGAAATTAAAATAAAAAAAGGAAATGAAAAAATATTTCTCGCGCCTTTATCCATCAAAAAAATACCTATGGTAGGCGATAAGTTTTTTCAGTCGCTGTGCAACTTGGGACTAAAAAAAATTATAACCCTCCAAGAAATGCCGATAGAAGTCTTACAGAAAGCATTCGGCAAGAATGGAACAGCTTTATGGAAGAAAGCAAACGCTATAGATAATCGGCCTGTCATTCAATATCAAGAAAGGAAATCTATCTCTACTGAACGAACTTTTGCTAAAGATACGATAGATGTTCAGCGGCTCCGAACACTCATTGGAGCCATGGCAGAAAACCTTGCTTTTCAATTACGAAGGGGTGAAAAATTAACTTCTTGCATTACTGTGAAAATACGATACTCAGATTTCAACACCTACACCAAGCAAATTAAAATCCCGTACACTTCAGCAGATCATATTATAATTTCAAAAGCAAGCGAGTTGTTTGACGTCCTATACAACAGGCGATTGCTAGTTCGACTAATTGGGGTAAAGATGAGTCATTTAGTAGAAGGTAATTATCAAATCAATTTATTTGAAGACACCGAAAAGCGCATACAACTCTACCAAGCCATGGACTTTTTACGAGAAAAATATGGGGAAAGAAAACTAACTAGAGCGGCATTCATGGGGCAAAAAAATATCGCCAAATTCACGAACCCTTTTAACGGTGAACCGCCTATTGTGCCTGCGCACAGAATCGCATAGTATGTATATCAATTGCCATACATATTTCAGCCTTCGTTATGGTACATTTTCAGCAAAAATATTGTTAGAAATCGCCCAAGAAGAAGGAATACAACAATTGGTCTTGACCGATATCAATAACACATCAGCCTGCCTAAATTTTATTAGAATAGCCCCAAAGTACGATGTGCGACCTATCGTAGGTATAGATTTTAGAAATGGTATAGACCAACAGTATATCGGTATTGCCAAAAACAATGAGGGCTTTGTAGCACTTAATAAACACCTCTCCGAGCACTTACATCAATCGCAACCATTTAAGTCCACCGCCCCCCCACTCGAACATACTTTTATTATTTACCCTTATCAAAAGGCTTTGCAACTTCACCCTGATTATACCTTAAAGGATAATGAATTTATTGGGATACAAGCCCAAGAATTAAGGCAACTCCCCTTTTCGAATATTAAACATTTACAACACCGGATGATAGTTTTGCAAGCGGTAAGTTTTAGAGATAAATACGACTTTAATATCCATCGATTATTGCGATCTATTGAAAACAACACCCTCCTTAGCAAATTAACGATTAGTGAACAAGGCACCCTTAATGAAGTGATGTATCCAAAGAAGTATTTGCTCGACTATTTCAAGAACTATCCTGCAATTTTAAAAAACACTAGACAACTTTTAGCTCAATGCAGCATCCATTTTGATTTTTCGGCGGAAAGAAAACCCCAAAATCAGCAAAGCTATACGGGAGACAAGGAAGAAGACATCAAGCTTATTCATCGCTTGTGTAAGCAAGGACTCACCTATAGGTATGGAAGAAATATTACTCCACAAATCTTACAACGCTTGGATAAAGAACTTGCTATCATCGAGCAAATGAATTTTGTTTCCTATTTTTTGATTAATTGGGATATTGTCAATTACGCACAAGAAAAAGACTATTACTATGTCGGTAGAGGAAGCGGCGCCAATAGTATCATTGCTTATTTATTAAAAATAACCGATGTAGATCCGATAGAATTAGACCTCTATTTTGAGCGATTCATTAACCTATACCGAACAAGTCCGCCAGATTTTGATATCGATTTTTCTTGGCGAGATAGAGCAGACGTCGCCCGATATATTTTCAGCCGATTTAAGCACACGGCATTACTTGCCACATATAGTACTTTTCAATATAGAGCAGCAATAAGAGAATTGGGTAAAGTGTTTGGCTTACCTAAACATGAAATTGATCAACTTGCCGTGGGTAAACGTCCACCAAAAGGACTAGATAAATTACAAAAATTTGTGGTTCATTATGCGCAAGGACTGCAAGGAATGCCCAACCACCTCAGCATTCATGCGGGAGGTATCTTGATTTCAGAGAAGCCCATTCATTACTTTACAGCTACTTTTTTCCCTCCCAAGGGATTTACTACTACGCAATTTGATATGGTGGTAGCCGAGGATGTCGGCTTGTATAAATTTGATATTCTAGCCCAGAGAGGTTTGGCAAAAATCAAAGAAGCGCTATCCATCATCAAGTACAATCATCCAGATGCAAAAGAAGTCGATATTCATCATGTTGCACCTTTTAAAAGCGATCCAAAAATTAACAACCTCATCAAGCAAGCGAAATGCATTGGTTGCTTCTACGTAGAATCACCCGCTATGCGGATGTTGTTAAAAAAACTAGAAGTAGATAATTATTTAGGCTTGGTAGCAGCGAGTTCAATCATAAGACCCGGCGTAGCTAAAAGTGGAATGATGAGAGAATATATCCTTCGCCATCGGAAGGATGAAAAAGCCAGTATCCCCAACCAAAAAATGCAAGAAATAATGCCTGAAACTTATGGCATCATGGTCTATCAAGAAGATGTGATAAAAGTAGCGCATCTTTTTGCTGGACTGACACTTGGCGAAGCGGATGTGTTGCGAAGAGGAATGAGTGGGAAATATCGCTCTAGAGAAGAATTTCAAAAAGCAAAAAATATCTTTTTTAACAACTGTAAAGAGAAGGGTTACAAGGAAGGCCTAACAGAAGAAGTGTGGAGACAAATAGAGAGTTTTGCAGGCTATGCTTTTGCCAAAGGGCACTCGGCTTCTTATGCTATTGAAAGTTATCAAACTATCTACTTAAAAGCTTATTATCCATTAGAATACATGGTAGCTATTTTGAATAATGGCGGAGGATTTTATAATAGCGAACTGTATATTCATGAAGCTAGAATGCTGGGTGCTAAAATACATAAACCACATATTAATATTAGCTGTGGAGAGACGATTATAAAAGGAAAAGACATACACTTAGGGTTTTCTTGGCTTAGAAGTTTAGAAGTTTCAACTATCAAAAAAATTATAGAGAGCCGAAATAGTGATGGAGATTTTAAGCGCTTAGAAGACTTTTCCAACCGAGTACCTATCAGCATAGAACAACTAAGCATATTACTCCGCGCAGGTGCTTTTGATTTTACTGGAAAAACCGTGCGCACCTTATTATGGGAAGCCCATGTGATACTCGATAGCTCGGCAAGCAATTATTATCAGCCCGTATTATTCAAACAGCAGCAAAAAAAATATAGCTTACCCGAGCTAACTACTTCATCGTTGGAGAATGCCTATGATGAGATAGAACTGCTTGGCTTTACCTTCTTAAATCCATTTGAGTTATTGAAAGAAAACCCTAAAAACCATGTACCTGCTAAAGATTTTAACAACTACTTAAACAAGCTTATTCTTGTCTATGGATATTTGATTGCAAGAAAAAATACCCGAATCTCGAGAGGGAATAAAATAATGAATTTTGGTACTTTTTTAGATCGGAATGGAGACTTTATAGACACGGTACATTTCCCCAATTCGGCACGAGATTACCCCTTCAGAGGCAAAGGGGTGTATGCCATGTTAGGTAAAGTCGTTGAGGAGTTTGGATGCTACAGTTTGGAAGTGCAAAAAATGAAGAAGATGGCCTATGTGGCCGACCCAAGGTATGCGATTTAATTGAATAAATTATACGCTAAATTAATCCCGAATTTATAAGAAGTAAGCCACAAGAATGCTTATTTAAGGCAAATACAATAAGGTCAGCTTCCATCAGGCTTGAAAGACTAGGTTATAAAATTAAGACACAAAGCAAGAATTACTTTTGAAGCTGGAAGTATTTTACTACTTCAACTGTTTTAAATTAACTTGCCATTGCATCAATCAAATCGTACTCCGTAATGATATGAGTAGCTCCTGCAATGTCTTTTACTAGAACCGCAGAATTTGATTTACTGATAAGCTTAGAAATATCTTTTGCTTTATCGTTAATTCCAACATAAGGGAAAGATTGAAGCATTATTCCACTCACTGAAGTCTCGTGCGCATCAGCTCCATCCAGGAGCGCAGATAAAATGTTTCGCTCTGTTATACTTCCCACAATATCACCATCCTTTGTCACAGGCATTTGGGAAATATCATACTTTTTCATCCTATCAAAAACCTCACTGATTGTGGCACTACCATCAGCCATAATTGTAGGCTTACTTTCTCTTGATTCTACAATTGAACGAGCAGTTTGAGCCGCATCAATCCACCCTCTTTGACGCATCCATTCATCATTATAAACCTTACCCACGTAACGACTTCCATGATCATGCAATAGAACAACAACCATATCACCTTTTTTAAACTTATCCTTCATTTGGAGTACACCTGCTATTGCACTTCCAGCTGAATAGCCTGCAAAAATGCCTTCTTCTTTGGCTAATCTTCGAGTCATTACCGCACCATCCTTATCCGTTACTTTTTCAAAGTAATCAATAACACTAAAATCTACATTTTTAGGAAGAATATCCTCACCAATACCTTCTGTTACATATGGATATATTTCATTTTCGTCAAATACACCTGTTTCATGATACTTCTTTAAAACGGAACCGTAGGTATCAATTGCGTATGCTTTTACACTTGGATTTTGCTCCTTCAAATATTTCCCAGTACCCGAAATTGTTCCTCCCGTACCTACACCCACGACAAAGTGAGTTATTTTACCGTCAGTTTGATCCCAAATTTCTGGACCAGTTTGCTCGTAATGTGCGATGGCGTTATATGGATTATCGTATTGATTCACATAAAAAGAATTGGGCGTTTCTGATGCGATTCTTGCCGAAACAGAGTAATAGGATCTTGGATCACTTGAATCAACATCTGTTGGACAGACAATGACATCCGCTCCTACAGCTTTCAAAATATCTACTTTCTCTTTGGATTGTTTATCTGTGGTGACAAAAATACATTTATACCCTTTAATAATAGCTGCTAATGCTAACCCCATCCCAGTGTTACCGCTTGTTCCTTCTACAATTGTCCCACCTGGTTTAATTCGTCCCTCTTGCTCTGCACCTTCAAGCATGCGCAATGCCATTCTATCCTTTACAGAGTTACCCGGATTAACCGATTCAATTTTCACATAAACATCCGCTGGGAAGCCCTTTGTGATGTTATTTAACTTAACCATTGGAGTATCCCCAATCGTTTCTAGAATATTATTAAATACTTTATGCATCTTTTAGTCTAAGTTTATGTTACAAAGGTAAAAAATTGGATCGTTAAACTAAGAAGAAACCAATATCATTTTTTTTAAAATTTAATTACTTAGTTTGATAAAAAATCGCTAATTTTCATCTTTGTTAACGGACCAAGAGTAGTGATTAGACTTACAAAATTTTTCTTCTCTTTCCTATTTAAAAAAATCGATTATGGGTGCACGTATATTATGCGCTTTTGTATATCTAGTAGGCTTACTTTCCACTGTGCATGCTCAAGTTCCTAATGATGATGCTTGCAATGCAATCGCTCTTCCGGTAGACACAACTTGTAACTTTGCTACTTTCAGTAATGCTGGAGCTAATGCTAGTATAGGCGTGCCTGCTCCAGGGTGTGCCAATTATCTAGGCGGAGATGTTTGGTTTAGTGTCACAGTTCCTGCAAGTGGAGCTCTGACTTTTGACAGCAATACAGGTGTTATAATCGATGGGGGTATGGCTATATACTCCGGAACATGTAACGCTCTGAACCTTATTGAATGTAATGATGATTTCTTTGGGCTTATGCCCTCTATTTCTCAAACTGGATTAATCCCAGGTGCTACTGTTTGGATTCGAATGTGGGAATATGGAAATGATGGCAATGGTACATTTGATATTTGTGTTTATTCGCCAACACCGCCGCCAGTTCTAAGCAACGATGACCCATGTGATGCAATAACACTTCCGGTAGGTACAACTTGTAACTTTGCCACTTTCAGCAATGCTGGAGCTAATGCTAGTATAGGCGTGCCTGCGCCAGGGTGTGCCAATTATTTAGGCGGAGATGTTTGGTTTAGTGTCACAGTTCCTGCAAGTGGAGCTCTGACTTTTGACAGCAATACAGGTGTTATAAGCGATGGAGG